>Ga0315273_10000892_pt1 | contig 32553 bp, 27 predicted proteins | sample YL17G02_0_MG_FD_205753 | JGI IMG/M metagenome (GOLD analysis project Ga0315273, IMG submission 205753) | Sediment microbial communities from Yellowstone Lake, YNP, Wyoming, USA - YL17G02_0 | ecosystem: Environmental > Aquatic > Freshwater > Lake > Sediment | place: USA: Wyoming | collected...
AATCTGGTTGAAGTGGATCTGAGCAATACCAAGGTAACGAAAAAATGCATTCCCGACATTCTTAAAATGCAATCACTACGGCGGATCTTTCTGACCGGATCGAAATTCTCACCTGACGATATAAAGAGCCTGAAAACCCAGTCACCAGTGCTGGAAGTCTATTGGGAAGAATAAATTCCGTTGTTCAACTTTCTCTGTATTTGCCTTTTCGCCAGTTGCAGAATCGGGGATCACGAAACGAACGATTAATGCGCTTTGAGGGTGTTTTTAAGGAACTGTCCCGTATAAGAACCCGGCGCCTTAGCAATTTCCTCCGGTGTTCCTGACGCCACGATATACCCACCGTTCTCGCCTCCGTCGGGGCCGAGATCAATTATCCAATCGGCGGTTTTAATAACATCCAGGTTATGTTCGATCACAATCACCGTATTTCCCATATCCGTGAGACGATGAAGTATGGCGAGGAGTTTTTTAATGTCATCGAAATGAAGACCGGTTGTCGGTTCATCCAATAGATATATCGTTCTTCCGGTCGAAACCTTGCTCAATTCCTTTGACAGTTTTATTCTCTGTGCCTCTCCGCCGCTCAGCGTCGTGGCCGGTTGCCCGAGCTTTATATATCCCAGGCCGACGTCATTCAGTGTCTGGAGTTTGTCTTTTACACGAGGGACATGAACGAAGAAATCGAGAGCCTGCTCTACTGTTAGATCGAGGACGTCGGCGATGCTGGAGCCTTTATATTTTATCTCGAGGGTTTCCCTGTTGTAACGCTGACCTTTGCATACATCGCATGTAACGTAAACATCCGGCAGGAAATGCATTTCGATCTTGAGTATTCCATCTCCGCCGCAGGTTTCGCAGCGTCCTCCCTTTACATTGAAAGAAAAACGTCCTGCATTGTAACCGCGCACCCTTGCTTCGGGAACCTGTGAGAACATATCCCGGATAAAGGTAAACAGGCCGGTATATGTCGCGGGATTCGATCTCGGCGTCCGTCCGATCGGAGACTGGTCAATGTCAATCACCTTGTCTATGTACTCGATTCCTTCAATCCCGCTGTGCGCGCCTGGCTCGTCCACTTTCAGCCCCAGACGTTTTGCAATAGAGGGATAAAGAGTCTCGTTTATCAAAGTGCTTTTTCCTGAACCTGACACACCCGTGATGCAGATAAACATACCCAGTGGAAATTCGACATCAATCATCTTCAAATTGTGTTCGTGCGCTTTTTTCAACAACAAAATCTTCCCGTTTGGTTTTTTCCGGGAATCAGGTATTTCTATCCTGACGGCGCCGGAAAGATATTTTCCGGTCAGGGATTCTTTGCACTTGAACAGGTCATCGGGGATCCCGGCGAAAACGATCTCGCCGCCATGTATGCCGGCTCCAGGGCCGAGATCAACAACCCAATCGGCGCTTCGTATTGTGGCTTCGTCATGTTCGACGACAATAACCGTGTTGCCGAGATCGCGCATCTTTTTAAGCGTGGCGAGAAGTTTGTGATTATCCCGTTGGTGCAGACCGATGCTGGGTTCATCGAGTATGTAAAGGACGCCGGTGAGAGAGGAGCCGATCTGCGTGGCGAGTCTGATCCGCTGTCCCTCGCCTCCGCTGAGCGTCGCCGCCTCACGGCGCAATTCGATGTAATTCAGGCCGACATTCTCCAGGAACTCAAGCCTTTCACGTACCTCTTTCAATATCCTTTCAGCTATAATCGAGTCTCGCTCATTGAGAATGATGCCGGTGAAAATCCTCGCAGCTTCCGAGATGCTCATTTCGGTGTATTCGGCGATGCTCCTCCCATCAACCTTGACGGACAGGCTCTCTTTCCGAAGCCTCTTGCCGCCGCAGTCGGGGCATGGATTGAAAGACATATATTTTTCGAGCTGTTCCCGAATCATTTCGGAATTCGTCTGCTTGTACCGTCTCTTCAGCCAGGGGACAACTCCCTCGAACTTTCTGGAGAATTCATATTTGTTGTCGTTGCGTTCGAGCTTGAAACGGATAGCTTTTTCCGTGCCATAGAAGATCACCTGCTTCGCCTCATCAGGAATGTCCCGGAAAGGCATATGCGCATCGAAAACGTATGATTCAGCGATCGAGCGGAACATCTGAAGCATAAATCCTTCACCGTCGGTATGAGGCCAGGGATCAATGGCGCCCTGAAGAAGCGATAATGAATCGTCCAGAACCATTTTATTGATATCGAATTCGTGTAGTTTGCCCAGACCTGAACAAACCGGACAGGCGCCGTAAGGTGAATTGAATGAAAACATCCGCGGTGACATCTCGGGAAGCGAGATGGCGCATTCGATGCAGGCGAGTTTTTCGGAATAAATCTTCTCTGTGTTCAAGTTACTGTCGTTGATGATAACCAGTCCGTCCGCGAGCTGGGCAGCAATTTCCACCGAATCCGTGAGACGGCTCTCGATCCCGTCCCGGATCTGAAGACGGTCAATAATAACGTCAATATTATGTTTCTTATTTTTATCAAGATTGATGCTGTCGCTCAGGTTATGGATTTCACCGTCAATCCTCGCCCTGAGGTATCCGGAAGCCGCAAGGTCTTTCAGCTGCTTCCTGTATTCTCCTTTTTGGGCGCGGGCAATCGGCGCCATAACTGATACTTTGTTGTCTTTCGATTCCCTGATAACAGAATCCACAATCTGCTGGACGGTTTGAGAAGTAATCGCCTTACCGCAGTTCGGGCAGTGTGGTCGTCCGACACTGGAGAAGAGTAGCCTGAGATAATCATAGATTTCCGTGATGGTTCCGACGGTGGATCGGGGATTGCGGCTTACCGTTCTTTGTTCGATTGATATCGCCGGAGACAGTCCCTCGATCGAATCCACCTGCGGTTTTTCCATCTGCTCCAGAAATTGGCGCGCGTATGCGGAGAGAGACTCAACATATCGTCTTTGCCCTTCTGCATAGATCGTATCGAACGCGAGCGAGGATTTGCCCGACCCGCTCAGGCCGGTTATTACAATGAGCCTGTCCCTGGGGAGTTCGAGGTTAACCTTCTTCAGATTATGCTCCGAAGCCCCTTTTATTATTATTTTTCTCGGATTTGATGCGTAATCATCTTTCATAATTTCAAGACTCTGCGCTTTTGCATTTTTACATTATCGGTGATTCGACGCTTCTGGCTGATAATGCTCCTAAAAGAAAAGGGGAGGTTTGAACCTCCCCTGAATTCGATGCACCACACCCTACATTTTCACAAAGACGACAACAAGCGTATAGAGGATAAGGGATTCGATGAGAACCAAACCAATGATCAAAGCGCCCCGGATATCTTTCGTGGCTCCCGGGTTCCTCGAAATGCCTTCGCATGCGGATTTTACTGCGCTGGTTTGAGCTATCGCCCCTACGGAGGATGCCAATGCCATCGCAAGTCCGGCCATGATAATGGACCATTTTGCCACTTCAGGATTCGTTTCCTTGAGATTGCCAACTGGAGCCTCAGCGGTTGCTTTTTTTTCAACTGCCATAGCCACAGGCGAAAGAAAAATGAGTATCACGGTTGATATCAACAGAAAGAGTGCGAGTTTTTTATGCATTTTTGCTCCTTTTCCTAATTATTTCTTAATGTTCTTCATGAACAGCTAAAGAAATGTAGATTGTAGTTAAAAGTACGAAAACGTATGCCTGTATTCCAGCTACAAAAAGTCCCAAACCGAGCAACGGTATCGGCAGCAGAACCGGCAGCATAGTGAAAAACACAGCTGCAAGCGTATGGTCTCCGAAGATATTGCCGAACAAACGGAGAGACAACGAAAGCGGGCGAGATGTATGGCTGAGCACCTCAATCGGTGTGAGCAATACGGCCATAAACGGATTTGTCCCGGTGAATTGGAATACATACCGAGCTTTTAGCGCCCTTGCGCCGGTTATGTTGTAATAAAAAAACGTGATTAAAGCGATACCGGCTGTGACATTGATGTTTGAAGTGGGTGAAGTGAAACCGGGGATGCTTCCGAGAAGGTTGCAGAAAAGCACATAAATGCCTATCGTACCGACCATAGCCTGATATTTTACTCCGCTCGAGCCAACATAATCTTTCAGCAAATTCCTTATGAATCCAACTCCGATTTCAACGGTTTGCTGGAGAGAGCTGAAGTTGTTCGGTTTCCAGAATCTTTTCAGGGCTGTGAATAAGATGGAAGCGGCGAAAACAACAAATGTCGCCATGATTATATAGTCTGACGCATGAATACCGAACCACCTATCGAGAAGCGGGTTAAGGAGTTTTGATAATATCGATTCTTCGTGCTGCAATATCTTACTCTCTTGAGTGTCTGAGAAGTTCTTTCATTGAAACGCAAAACGTTCCGAAAACAAGCGTAGAAATGCCAAGCAGGAGCGGTACAAGCTCCACACCCCGAATAGCGATAATAACATATAGGCATAGCCCTAACAACAGGTACATGAAGAAAAATCCGGCGAGTCCTTCCGTTCCTGCTTTTTTTTCAGAAGATCTCGAGGTGATCAAGTCCACAAGTTCCTTGAGCCAGCCGAGGTTTAGCAGCATCAGTATTGAGCAAACGGCGAATGTGAACATTCCGTCAATACCGAAGAAGATCAAAGAAAACGGAGTTCCGATTGAAGCGAAGAAGAGGCTGAATTTTGCAATGTCTCTGATTAAAACATCCTGGTCATTGAAAATCGTTTTAACTATTCTGTAAAAAGGATTATTTTTTTTTATCATTATCGTCAATCCAGTCAATTTCCTTAAGCAATGTTCTTAATGCAGCTGCAAAACCTAAAATGATTAATGTTAATGTAAAAGCTGGTTTCGATTTGAGTTTACCGTCCAACCAGTTGCCGCAAATGTATCCGACCAATATACAACCAGGGAAGAATAGTGAAATATACCCGATCCGGGCATACGTCTTAAACCAGTCCTTGTACTCATCTTTACTGGAATCACGTTTCATAATGTCAGGACTATCACAACATCCAAAAATCGTCAATCTAGAGTTGTAAGGAACTTATAAGTGATGTAATATTCAGCGAAACCATGTCGGAAGAACCAGAATATTTTAACATTGCGGAAAGGCTGGTAAAAAGCATCGCATCGGTGCCGGAATTCAGGATGCGGTCGTCTGTATTTTTCCGCAAATTATGCCTTTTAAGCGATGAAGGGATTGTAGAGGTTCTGAATATTATAGTAAACAGGGCAAATCGCGAAAGAGGCATCCATTCGGATATAATCGGAATCTTTTTCGATCAGTCTTCCGTCGAGGAGTTACTTGGGAAGACACGTCTCGCTAACCTTTTATCCGCAGCCAAGGGGAAAAACTATTCCTGCGTAGTGGACTTATTCGGTAGAAAGTCGGTGAAGAGCAAGGATGTTGAAATAAAAGAAGAAAGAATTTATGATTTTGATGAAAAGACGATAGGCGAGCGGAAAAGCTTTGCCCATTCAACAAATGCGGATTTGATCGCCAAATTGATTAATGATCCAGAACCGATGGTCATAGAGAGGTTGCTTAAAAATCCGAGAATCACCGAAAGAGAGGTTCTGAAGATAATAACAAGACGGCCGGTAAAGACCGATATTATCAGAGTTGTAGCAAATTCAGAGAAATGGAATTCATCATATACAATCAAAGATGCAATCGCCCGAAATCCATATACACCAATTGAAATTACTTTAAAAATATTGCCAGCTTTGATGAAGCAGGATCTGACAGAAATCTCCCAGGACGGTTCCCTCGACAAAGCAGTGCGGGAAAGAACAGTCGAGTTGTTAAATCAAAAACGGGGGCGCACGGACGAATATTATCTAATCGAAAATCTCGATGATTCGGATGAAAACCAAAATTGATGCCAATGAAAGAAAATATTAATAAAAAGCAGTTGAAGTCATATTTCGAATCTCTTCTGAAGGCTTCGAAAGCCAGGACTATTGATAAAAAGTTGAAATATCTTTCTGAAGGTCTTCAAAAGATCGGCTGGCAGAAGATTGGTATCTTTACATATTCCGATGATATGAACCTTAGCGCGTCATTCGTCACCGGCATAGACAAAGGCTTATTGGAAGAAGTGAATGCTTTTAGAACTGTTCCTTTGGAAAGACAGGGTCTTATAAAGGAAGCAGAAAAACATAAATCATTCTATATCTCATGGGATGATGCATTGCTCATTAGAGATGGCAATATTAAAATCCTATATAAGAAACTTGGGTACTCGGAAACTGATAAACCGATCGGGTTGCTTATTTTTCTGAAGACAAACTCGCGTGTTGTCGGAAGTATGCATCTATTGAAAGATTATAAAGAAGGTTGGGAAAAAGACCTCGACATCATCGAGCTTTATGCCAACTATGCTGCGCATATCATAGAAGAATATCAACTGAAGAGAGAGGTTGATCTTTCCAACCAGAGATACCAAGCCGCATTCGAAAACAATCTGGCCGCTACAGCCATCGTTGACAAGGAAAAACGGCTGATTTTATACAATACGAAATTTTGTGAGCTGATAGCGCAAAAAGATCAAAAAATAATGAGAAGCTATATTCATAACATACTTGCTGACGACCCACAGATGTTCGATGCGGTTTTCGATAACGCTCTGAAGGGAACTCCGGAGGAAATCCGTCTGAAAATCAAGAACAGCAAAAATGAGGAAATTCCTGTAAGAATTTTTTTGCGACCACAGAAATTCGAGGATTCTGTATCTCTGGTGGAATTGATTATAGAAGATATGAGAAGCGGCCTTGATCTTCTGAAGCGGGCGAGAATGAGCGAGAGCAGTTACAAACTCATATATGAGAATGCCGCCGAAGGCATCGGACTGTTTACTCTGAACGGTGATATCATCTCATGCAATCCTGGAGGGTTGCAGCAGACCGGATATACTGAAAAGGAACTCATCGGAAAGAATTTCGACATACTGGTGGAGGACAGGATAAAACCAGTTGCAAAAAGAATATTCAGCAAAGCAGCGAGTGGAATTGCGTGGCGAGGCAGGTATTTCCGCATAATCAGAAAAGACGGCAGCAGGGTTGCGTTGGCAATCAGCTCCGCTCCCATCAGGTCTTTCGAAAATGAAATCATCGGAGTCATGCTTATATCGAGGGATATTTCCGCGGAGATTGAAGCATTCAAGGCTAAGGAAAAATCGGAAAAAGAATACAAGCGGGTGCTTGAACATCTTCAGGATATATACTACCGATGCGATAAAAAAGGATATATCGAGTATATCAATCCAGCTGTCGAGAAGATTCTCGGGTACAAGGATCGCAAGACTCTTATCGGCAAATCATTGCTCGACACTCTCTGCTACGATAAACAGACCGCGTCGGCGACATACGCAAAATTATTAAATGAAAGGTTCATTTATAATTCACCGTTTATGTCTCTTAAAGAAAACGGGGAGCCCCTTTATTGTGAAGAGAATGCGCATTTGGTATTTGACGAGAACGGAGAAATAAATGGCTGGGAAGGAACAATCCGGGACGAATCAAGGCGCATCGCGGCGGAAAAGGCATTGGCAGACTCCGTAGAACAGCTTGAAACGATCACCAAGAATCTGCCGCTCGGAGTTTATCGGACGACAACCGATCTGGAAGGGAAAATAATCTACCTGAACCCCGCATTTCCCAAACTTTTCGGTTATGAAAATATTGAAGAAATGGAGAAGGTAAAACCGCTGGTTTATTATTATGAACCTGAATTGCGAAGCGATTTTCTAAAAATATTAAGCAAAGAAGGCTCTCTTAAGAACGTCGAATACAGGATGTTCAAGAAGACCGGCGACATCATCTGGGTTTCGGACAGTTGTTTCGCGGTTAAAGACGAGACTGGAAAGATCGAATATATTGACGGCATATTGGAGGATATCACTTCACGCAAAGAGTTGGAGGAAGAGCTCAGGAACAGCGAAAAAAGATATCGTCTTATAGCCGAAAACGTGAGCGATGTCATTTGGATACTTGATATGGAACTGAGATACACATATATCAGCCCGTCTGTGAAGGAATTGCGGGGTTATGCTGCCGAAGAACTTGTCGGTGAAAGCATAAAGGAATCTTTAACGGAATCATCAATGGAGATAGTGAACAAAATTTTTAATGAGCGGATTGGATCATTCAGCAAAGACACCGATGAAACTCAATCCTGGCCTGTTACGCTTGAAGTCGAAATGAATCACAAGAACGGCTCCACTATTTGGACTGAAGTAAAAGCTGTGGTCATCAAGGATAAAAAGAATAAACCCGTGGGGTTGCAGGGAGTTACAAGAGATATAACAGCAAGAAAAAGAGCGGAAGAGGCGCTGGCTGATCAGCTGAAGCTTCTGGATGAAAAGGTCAAGGAAAGGACCCGTGAGTTGGCGAAAACGAATGAAGAACTGCTCAGGTCGAACAGGATAAAATCGGAGTTTCTCGCCAATATCAGCCATGAATTGCGGAGTCCGCTTACGTCTATATTGGGATACGCAGAAATGTTGCAGGGTATCGATGAATTTAATGAAGAATCCGCAAATTACCTCGGCATTATAGGCGCGCAAGGCAACCAATTGCTGCGGCTTGTTGATTCCTTGCTTGATATCGCAAAGTACGAATCGGGAACGCTAAAGCTCTCTTTATCTCTGCTAAATGTCAATGATATCATCAAGCAGGTCGAAGAACATATGTTGTTCAAGCTCAAAAAAGCCAATCTTACGATTGAAACAAAACTGGATTCTTCGATTTTCGATGTAAACCTTGACAGTCAAAAGGTTTATCAGATTATCAGGAATCTGGTGGATAATGCCATAAAATTCAGCCCCGAAAACAAATCTATCATCATCGAGAGCAGACTGGTGGAAAGCGAAATCCAAGTTAGAGTGAAAGATCAGGGGATAGGGATATCCGATAGGCATCTTTCTTCCATATTCGATCCTTTTTATCAGATTGACAGCTCTTCCACCCGCTCATATGAAGGAGCAGGATTGGGACTTCATCTTGTGAAGAATTTCGTGAATATGCATCATGGCCGTGTGTGGGTTGAGAGTGAGCAGAATAAAGGGACGACTTTCACGGTTTGTTTCCCGACAAATCTTCAACGCGCGTTCGACTCAATTACTCCCAAAGAAGGATTCGCGGCGCTACGGTTTCCGATTTCCGAAGAAAAACATAAGATACTGATGGTTGATGATGACAATGAGATTTCGCGTCTCGTCCAGATTATGTTAAGGCATCAGTATTTCGTTTTCACAGCAAAAAATGGGAAAGAAGCGGTTGAAATGACTCTCGATACAAAACCGGATATTGTGCTTATGGATTTATCAATGCCAGTTCTGGATGGATATGAAGCGACCAAGATTCTTAAAAGCCGCAAGGAAACATCGAGTATTCCGATAATCGCGCTTTCGGCGAGGGCTATGAAAGGCGAGATCGAGAAGGCTCTCCAGGTCGGATGCGATGCCCATCTTGCAAAACCATTTAAATTGAATGAATTAATCGAGATAATTAAAAAGTTTTTAAAATGAGAAATTTCACTTTCGATGCCTGGATTTCATTGTAAGTGCCGTTTAAATATATATCCTTTCCTGGGTTGGACATCGCCTGTAGCGGAATTATAAAGATAGGGCAGACCATATGGATCATATGGAAGGGCAGGGACAATTTTTCCGCGCACCAGGTCCGATAGCTGCTCTGGGAGATGTTTGTATTTTACTTTATAGTTTTTTATCGCCCTCTTTATGAATTCAATATCGAGGTCGAGCTTAAGATCATAGAAATGGGAAAAAGCGATATTTCTTACGATTTCGTCTTTGGCCTTTTGCCAAAGGTTATACCAGTATGACATAGCTTGATCTCTCTGAAAACCCTCCATCGTATCGCCGATTGCGGTGACAATACGGTTCCGATAGAATTTCGGAAGCTCCGCAGAGGCGAGAGTCATCTTATAATATTTGTTCGCTTTGCGTGGGTCTTTTATATCAAAATGTGCGTACTGAGCCGCCTCGAAAGGAAGAATCCAGTTCCCGGGATTGTTCCTGATCCCTTTATCAAGCAGTTTCATCGCCATGTTCAATCCTTGTGGATTCCTTTGCCGTCCAAAGACATCCTTAATCATTATGAGTGCACCGATTCGGTATGATTCGATGTATCTTGGATCGAGCTCGGTCACGAAGTCAAAAACCTCGCCTATGACCTTGAATCTTTGGACTTCCATTTTTTCACTGAAGAATTGAACGCTCCAGAGATAAAGATAATCAGCAACGATGTTTTGATAACCGAACGAAGTGAGCTTGGCATATTTGGAAGACGGCAGGTATATTACATTGTCTTTCAGTCCGGCTCTTAGGTTCGAGCGATAGTCCAGATTTGACTGCAGGAATGCGATAAGGGAGATGATTCCCGCTACAAATAATAATATGAAAAGACTTTTAACAAATTTTCGCATTAATAAAAGTTCCTCTTATTAAAGGCGAAAACTGAAAGCATGAATATAAGACCTGCGTATAAAAACGCGTAAAGCGAAGCTTCGGTATAGTTTCCAAATGGAATGGAGACGTTATGCACGATTTCGTTTTTGATACTAAAATTTCCCAGGTTTGGGAGAATGTAGTACAAGACATCGCAAAGAAAAGCTCCGATGCCTTCGCCGTTCAGAAATCCTTTGAGCATCTTGAGCGCAAATGTCGAATTTCCCGCCATAAAAATTCCCAATGTGAAAAGTGTACTGAACAACTGTGAGGAAATGCTCGAAAATAGAAGAGCAAAACTGGTGAGGACGAGGCATTCGAGGAAAGTCATATAAATAAAACCGATGTAATTGATCTGCAGTACGCCGGTTCTCAGCCATAGCAGTAGGATAAAAATGGTGAACATGATGATAAGGACCACAATAATCGTAAGCATCATCCCGATGAGTTTGCCAAGAAGGAATTGATATCTTTTAACGGGTTTTGAAAGGATGTTATAGATGGTTTTTTTATCTATTTCTCTGCTGACCAGGTCTATCCCGAGGATGATGACAATCAAGATGCTGAAAAAATGGATGCTCCCAAGGCCGAAGTCCTTGATGATCTTCACTGGGTTGTCAATGGCGAGGAGTGAGATTACGCGGGATCCGAATATCATCAGGATGCCAAAAATAAAAAAAAGGTATAGAATCTTGGAACGGACCGCCTCACGCAGCGTATTGAAAGCTATGGCTTTTAAAATCATTCCATACTACCTTTCTTCATTTCACGGATAAATAATTCCTCGAGAGTTTTCTTGTTCGGAATCACGGACCTGATTTTACCTTTATTCGCATAAACCTTTTTCGCAAGTATTTCAATATTATCTTCATTGAATATTCTTACGAGATGTTCGTTGTCCAGCGAATGAATCAGGTCTTTTTCTTTTGCGATCTTGGAAATATCCTCGATGCTTACCGTGACATCCCACGATTCAATTTCCTTGCTCACGAGGTCATCGATTTTACCTGTGGATACAACCCGGCCGTTCACAAGGATGGTAACGAAATCGCAAATTATCTCGACATCCGAAAGAAGATGCGAGCTGAAGAACACTGTTTTTCCTCTCCTGCTTTGATCAAGGATAATCTCGCGCACCTCATATCTTCCAATTGGGTCCAGGCCGCTCAGCGGTTCGTCAAGAATAAGCAGCGCTGGATTGTTAACAAGGGCCTGAGCAAGAGCAACTCGCTGGATCATGCCCTTCGAATATTTCTTCATTTTCATGTTCGCGGCGCCGGTCAGCCCAACGGTTTCGAGAAGTTCGCTGGTGCGTGTCTTTCTTGCTTTTAATGGGATTCTGTAGAGTTCGGCGTAAAACTCAAGAAATTCACGGCCTGTTAGATGATCATAGAAGATGGGATTTTCAGGGAGGTATCCGATATTTTTTTTAATTTCATTATCAGATGGGTCTTTACTCCACAATTCGACCTTTCCACTGTCGCGGCTGATCAGGTTGTTGAGTATCTTGATGGTAGTCGTCTTTCCCGCTCCATTATGGCCGAGGAAACCGTATATCTCTCCTTCACGCACAGAAAAAGAAATATCTTTAAGTACATGGTTTTTCTTCTTCCAAAAATCAATCTTGAAAGATTTGTTGAGATTCTCAATATGGATTACTTGCCGGACGCTGCCGGAATGCGAGGATACAATCCTTCCATCCGCAGCTGTTTTTTTTTGTTTATTATTCGTAGGTCTAACCATTTCGATCATTTCCCCAAGGGTTGATGATATATCAGCGATGAAAAAAATCCATACTTCCTATAAAGGTTCTAATATTTTGGTGTTAGCGATCGCCTTCTCGCGGCTTTATGGGATGTTTATCTGCAAAGTTTAACTATCGAGGAATATCAGGGAATCACTACCTGTTCCGCTGAGCCGAGATCGAGGTCAATCAACCTGCTGCCCGTCTCGATAAAGCTCTCAGGGGTATCTGTTGTATAGTATTTGATCTCACCCGGCTTTCGATCTGCCTGCGCCATCTGTTTTTCGATAAGGGTTTGTTTCGCTTCCAATGCAAGGGCTTCAGCGCTATCCACTAATTTGACATTATCGCTCAATATCCCGCTGATCATTTTTTTTATGAGTGGATAATGTGTACAACCGAGGATCAAAGTATCAATCTCTTTTTCCCTCAGGGAAGCGAGATAGATCTCTGCGACTTTTTTAGTGATATCGCTATCATTCCATCCTTCTTCAGCGAGAGGCACGAGCAGGGGTGTCGGTATGGAAAAAATCTCTATGTGAGGATCAACAAGCTTCAGAGCCTTTATATACGATCCGCTGTTTATCGTCGCTCGAGTGCCGATGACCCCGATTTTTCGGTTTTTAGTGGCTTTTATTGCAGTCCGTGCGCCTGGACCTATGACACCGAGAACCGGAAGATCATATTCCTTCCTTACAGCTTCGATACCGAGGGAGGATGCGGTATTGCAGGCGATAATTATCATTTTAACGCCTTTGTGAATCAGAAATTCGCTGATCTCGAGCGAATATTTTTCTATGGTGCTCTTCGATTTATTTCCATAGGGAAACCTCGCCGTATCTCCGAGGTAAATTATATCTTCATCAGGGAGAAGACGGTTAACGGCTTTAACTACGGTCAGTCCGCCAAGCCCTGAATCGAATATTCCAATAGGTCTGTTCTTTACCATTTGCTTTCCTTAAAACGGCATAAGAATGAATTAATAAATTATTCCGAAAGAGGGAATAAAAGGTTTCAGATGCTATTTATTCGTTATCAGATTCTCCTGTTTCGGGTGTGGACGATGAAGTATTGATCATATCTGGATTAACAACCATGTCGGGTCTATTGACGAAGGAGACGATCAAATCGAGATGGCCATTCAGTGTTTCAATTTCACGGCCTTCAACCAAAAATCTGATTCGTTTCATCTCTGTAAAGTTATCTGTCAAGGTATTGACGATAGAATAAACAAGAAGCATTTCCGCTTCGGATCCCCCTCGCATATTATTTACAACTTCGCTCGTGAGGTCAACGTATCCCGTTCCGTATTTATCAATAAAGAGCTCTCTGAGCTTTGTTCCTTCAGGAATTGTCGCCCTTAACTTCGATTGGGGTCCTTTGATAATCTCCACCACAACCTGCTTTGCCTGATCCGTCACGGATTCTGTGTCGTAAATCATCCTCTTCTCTGGATGCAGGTAGCTGTCTGCATCTGAACAAAAATATAAAGTTACCTCACGCTGCGATAAATCCGACGTGGAGCGTTGAAAGTTATAAAGCGAATTCGGATTATTCGCAAGGTCTTCGATGTCTTTTTCGTTTAATTTTAGTACAACCAGAACGATCGTCGAGATTATAGCAATTATTATAATCACAAGGAATAATGGATTTTTCTTAAGAATATCTTTATTGATCTTCATCATACGTATTAAAACCCGTCGTGCTTTTTTGTTCTCTCAGAGATTGAAAACGTAAAATACTTCTATATATAGCTTTGGCAATCGCCGCCTGATATACCTCATTGAGAAGGTCTTTTTCTTCCTTCGGATTAGTGATAAAAGCTACTTCGACAAGAACTGCGGGCATAATGGCGCCGGTGAGAATCTTGAACGGGGCTTGCTTGACGCCTCTTTCCGGCGTATCGAGCAGCTGGTTCAACTCCGCCTGCATCTGCTCCGCAAGCAGGGCGCTTTCGCGCAGGTATTCGTTTTGAGCAAGTTCCCACAAGATAGGAGTCAACGGAGAGTACGGAACTCTCGCCGGAGGGGAAGATTGCGTGGAGGATTCATCCGCCTGGTTTTCCAGCTCCGCCACCACCCTCGTTGCATCGTCCGAAGCTTCGCCGCTGAGTATGAATACCTCAGCGCCTCGGGCATTCCTGTTCACCGAACCGTTACAATGGATACTGACGAAGAGGTCGGCTTTGTTGTGATTGGCGATCTCTGTTCTCGCTTGAATGCTCACATCAATGTCGGAAGTCCTGGAAAGAACAACTTTAACGCCGGCGATATTCTGTTCTATAATGCCTTTCAGGTTCTGAGCGATCTGAAGCGTAACGTCTTTTTCTTTCAAGCCGTTAACCCCGATCGCGCCCTCATTTGTTCCGCCGTGTCCGGGGTCTATTACGATTGTTTTTACATCGTTCGACTCCAGCCAGCTCGGAGCCCCGGAATAATCATCGGACTTGGTGGGTTCTGCACCGGTCGAATTTTCGGTATCCTCCGTTGTAGCTTCGCGCATAAAGTCTATTACCAGGCGGAATGGGTCCTTGAACTGGTAGCTCTTTATATCCCGCGGCTCTGATCGCAGGTTGATCTGCATCTCCGTTGAATCCCTTTGCTGGCTGAAGGATACGGATTCGATAATATCATCCGTGAACTTCTTTTCGCTGAAAGGAAGAAGTATTATTTTCTTAGAAAATACGACTGTTACCTCTTTGTTGTCCCTGCTTACTTTAAATGGGATGGAGTTCTTGGTTTGAATTATCATTCGGAGATACGCTGGTTTGGGCAGGGTATTAACCTGAAGGTTAAAAGGATCTGCTGCATCGCCATAAACGTATGCCCTTGAAGCCGCATTATATTGCACCGGCTGCTTATGAATGAGAGGGATTATCTTGGTTAAGAACTCAATCGGAACAAGTATATCATCGTCATCCGGTATCGTTTTCTGGCTGATAAATTCAAGTCTCCCTTCGACGGAAATCAGAGACTTGCCTGGAGCAAGGATTGCCAGCCGGTTTTCGAATTTATATGTATAGCTGTTTTTATCTTCGTCGAATATCAACCGTGAATTCAGGATATCGGCAACCCGCTGCAGGGAAACATATTGGGTTCCGCTGATATTTTTAGTTTCGATAGGATATATATGTTCCTCAGCGATTATATACTCTTCATTATCCGCATACTTGCTGACAGGCAGGATTGCGAGGAAAAGAACCGTTAAAAACGGGAATAAAAAAAACTTAGATCTTATGTTAAAGGTCATAATTTCTCAGCTCTAAACGAACCTCTTATATCACTGCAGCAAATGGAAGTCAATTTTAAGTTGTCCCCGCACATGCAAAGTTGAATAAACTAAAAGGCTGGAATTGCCCGGATGAAAAAAGCTGTCGACAAAATAAAAAATCCTTTGGTTGTTTACTCCTGGTCTTCGTCGAGAAAATCCTCGCGGACCAAAACCGAGCGGGGTTTCGCGCCATCCGCCGGGCCAACTATACTCTCTTCCTCCATCATATCCATAAACCTCGCGGCGCGGTTATAGCCGATTTTCATCTTTCTCTGAAGGTTGCTGACCGATGCCTTCCGGGTCGAAACCACGATTCTCTTTGCAGCCTCATACAAGGAATCATCGTCCTCCTGGTCCATTGATTGATCGAAAAGCTGCATCTTAGCTTTTTTCTTGAATGCAGCTTCCGCCACCGCCTCAAACTTCTCATCGAGTTTTTCATTATAAGACGGCAACCCTTGTTTTTTCCAGAATGCGATTACTTTCTCGATCTCTCTTTCGGAGACGAGCGCCCCGTGAATACGCACTTGCGAGGCAGAACCAGGTGGAATGAGTAGCATATCGCCTCTGCCGAGAAGCTTTTCGGCGCCCTGTCCGTCAAGGATGACGCGGGAATCTATCTTGGAGAACACTCGGAACGATATGCGGGATGGCATATTTGCCTTGATAATTCCGGTAATAACGTCAACCGATGGCCGCTGCGTCGCGACTATCAGATGAATTCCAACTGCTCGAGCCATCTGTGAGAGCCGTGTGATGGCCTCCTCTACCTTGGAGGATGAAACGATCATAAGATCGCTCAATTCGTCAACTACTACAACGAGGTAGGGAATGGGTTTCAATTCCTCAAGTTGGTTCTTTGAAGATATTTTTTTGATGTTTTGTCTTACGATGGCATTATATTGGCTTATATCCCGGACGGATAATTTCGATAGTTTTTTCAGACGTTCATTCATCTCATGAACAGCCCACATAAGGGCAGCTGCCGCAAGATGGGGGTCGGTCACGACAGGGGTTAAAAGATGGGGAATATCGTCGTATATGCCAAGCTCAAGTCTTTTAGGGTCTATCATGATGAATTTTACTTCATCGGGTGTGGCATTATATAGTATCGAACAGATCATCGAATTGATGGAAACCGACTTTCCGGAACCTGTGGTTCCAGCCATCAACAGATGCGGCATTTTCGCAAGATCCGTGACGTAATTTTTGCCGACGATATTTTTACCCAGGGCGAGAGTCAATTTGCCGATGGATGTCTTGAAAACGGGTGCGTCAATGACTTCTCTAAGGTAAATAATCTGTTGCGAGGAATTCGGGACTTCTATGCCGATGGTGGATTTGCCGACCATCCTCGCGATCCTGATATTTTCCGCCTTCAACGCGAGACACAGATCATCAACGAGGTTTACAACCCGGCTGTATTTAATGCCGGGAGCGGGTTTGAATTCATAAGTCGTGACGACCGGTCCAGGATGTATCTGGGATATCTGTCCGTCAATTCTGAATTCTTTCAATTTATTCAAAATATTTACGGTGTTTTCATCCAGCAGGTCTTCGTCAACTTGAGAGATCGTGGGTTTGTAATCAAGCAGTTCGATGGGCGGGAGCTTCCATCCGGTGTCTTTCGTCTGGCCTCCGGCGGTTTTTTGAGCGGTATAACGCTCCTGGATATCCTGAACCTTCGGCTGGAAGGAGTTATCCTTCTCATTTATTATCACCGGTTTTTTCCTCTTGTTGATATAATCAAGTTCGGTTTCGTGATCGCCCTCGAAATCCTGATTCAACCGATCCTGTTTTGCCTGTCTCGATGAAAAACGATATTTAGAAATCTCTTTTGCAGAATGATTGTTGCTGTAAATAATCTTCGTTTTAGGTTTTCTACCAAAGGAAATGGTCTTTATCCTGCCCTCATTTTCTCCTTCCCTGATTTTATACCCTGTCATGATCTTCCTTTTCGCAAGCAGAATTTGAATTTGATTCCATATTCGCCGAAAGAGGCTAACCGATCTTTTCAATAATCTGACAGGCGAAACGCCTGTTGCCAGCAAAAATGATATTAGAAAAATGGACGCGAGTATGATGATTGCTCCGATTTTTCCCGTCTGTGAAGCGAGAGCGCGGGAAATAAATTCTCCGATAATCCCTCCGGAACTCGTGTCCGACGTGTTAATGAAGATCGAAGAAGCCAGAGCAGTAAATGAAATGAAACCGAAAAACAAAGCAGCATAGGCGTAAGCTTTTAATTGCTTGCTGTTATCTGCGAAACCGAGGTACGCCATATAAAACATTAAAAATACGAGGAAGTACGCACCTATTCCGGTCAGATGAAGGATACCGTCTGCTACCTGGTTCCCCCATCTGCCGATAAGGTTGGTGTCTTTAAGAAAGCTGTCGCCGAAAAAATTTGTTCCCCGTTGGTTATAGCTGAGCAGGGATAAAAGTAGAAGCAGGCCGAGCGCCGCGCTTATAATACTTGTTATCTCGTTGAATACCGGCTTTTTTCTTTTGTTTTCCATCGCGGTTCCAGAGGGCTTTCTATTAAGTTTCTATTTAATGATTAGCAGGGTAATTCCCAGTAATATGCAATACGGCGCGAAATAATGGAGTTTCCATTTTTTCGTGATGGATACTACCAATTTGATCGAGAAGTATCCAACAACTGCGGCGACGATCATTCCGATCAAAAAAGTCAAAAAGTATTCGGATTTGATGCTGTTCAAGTTCTTGATGTCCAAGATCAAGGCTCCGAATATAGCCGGCAACGATAACATAAAGGAAAACTTTGCGGAAGCTTCGGGCTTGCATCCCGTAAGGAGACCGGCTGTAATGGTCATTCCCGATCTCGATACACCCGGAAAAACCGCAATTCCCTGAAAGACGCCTATCAGCAGTGCTTGCCCGAAGCTGATATCGAAAAGGTTTTTTCCATCGGTTGAAAAAAATCTACCGGCACATAGCACGCAACCGGTTACAAGGAAACCGGCTGCAACCATCCAATCCGTGCCGAATGCTTTCTCCGTGGTCTCTCGCAGGAGGAACCCGATAACTCCGGTTGGGATTGTGGCAACAATGATCATCAAGAACAATCTGCGGTATTTGATCCTTTCATTGATCAGAACAGCGGCTCCCGGATTTTGCTTCACGCTATTATATATAAAAAGACTTTTCAGCATATTCCATAGTTCTTTCTTCAGGTAAATAATCACTGCAATCGAGGTCGCGCAGTGAAGGAGGATTTCGAAGATAATTCCAGGATGATCGAAACCCTTAAACAGATAACTTCCGAGGGCAAGATGACCGGAACTGCTCACAGGAAGAAATTCCGTGATACCTTGTAGTATGGCCAAGATTAATACATATAAAATCATTTCTAACCCTTTACTTTAGATTATAAGCGTAAGTTTGCATTATTGCAATAATATATCGAAATTAAAACAAGTTTGTCCAGATAAAAGCCGTAATACCGCATAACAGGAGCTCCAGATCCATTATTATTTCAAATGCCAGGTCGCTCTTCACTTTTCTTTTAAATAGCAGGGATTGATAAAATAAGGAATAAGCGAGCGGTATCAACATAAAAAGTCCGAGGGTGGGCAGATATTGGAATAATACACTCAATATGAGGATTCCAGCCGTTACGAACGAGATAAGTCTGAGGGATTTTTTTGCAGTCTTGACGCCAACGAGCACCGGCAATGTGCCGTGGCCGATCACGGCATCACCATGAAGGTATCTTATATCGTTGACTATCATCCTGCCTGCCACGACGGTAAATACCCAGATGAATGCGGCTACGGATGAAGGAGTCGAGACCTTTATACCGATAGTGGAGATGGGGTGGATCAGTGAAGTCATCGCTGCCCAGGCCGCCGCAACGATTATATTCTTCGATCCCGGTATGTCTCTCAGCCTCATCAGGCGCAATCGCGGTTGCCATTTCTCGGGGAGGATCGGACGGGAATATATGACACCCAAAATCAATGCGATTGAAATCACAAGCAGTGTCTCAGGCTTCAGAGTTGCCGCTATCGAAGCTGAAAGCAGAGCGCTGAGGATTGCAGAAAATACCAGTATTTTTTTGTATTTCTTGAAAAAATTCGCTCTTGAGGGTTGATTTATCTCTATGGATTTGAAATCAACGAAGATATTAAGCAGATGCATGGAGTAAATATAAAGAGGAGCGATGATAAGCTGTTTCCAGCCGGCATTGAGTCCCATCAATATCGCTGACGCATAACTAAGAAAAACTGCATTGATGCTCAATAACAGATTACTGTAGGCGAGAAAAAAACCGATTTTCCTCGATATATATGAAAACCATGATTCGTCTCTTCCTTTCATAGCATAAAGCCGCTCATAAACTCTGTTGATCATCCAATTTGGTGTGGAAGCGCCAGCTGTCAATCCGATAGACGAAAAATTCCTGAATTTTTTCTGAATCAATTCATTCTCCGTCTCAATATGAAAAACCGGTTTTCCGCTCTGCCTGGCGACAGTAGCAAGGGTTTTAGTATTTGCGCTGTCATACCCCCCGACAACTACTATTGCGTCAGCATGCTCCGCCAATCCCAGGGCTTCGGTTTGCCGGCATGCGGTGCTATCGCAAAGAGTGTCGAAAATCTCTATATCTTTATAAAATTCTTTCAAATTTTGAGTGAATTTATCGTAATCCTGCCGGTTACGGGTTGACTGAGAGACCACAGCAACCTTTTTAAAAAGCGGAAGCTTGCTATTGTTTTTGACTGATTGCAAGGCGATGCCCTTATTCTCAGCATACCCCAGCAGGCCTTTCACCTCCGAATGATCAGAATCACCGTATATCACTATTCCGTATCCATCTTTCCGCTTTTGTTCGATTATCTTCTGGATTTGCCTGACGCGCGGACAGGTGACATCGAGCAAAACCGCGCCGGAATTTTGCAGGAATTTTCTTCTTTCCGGTGTGATCCCATGCGTCCTCACGATTACTTTCTTTCCACCAAGCGTTATATTTTCAACCAGCGGAAGGATATTTCTCTTTTTCAGAACCTCTATCACCTGCGGGTTATGTATCACCGGCCCGTCTGAATATATGACCTCGCTTTTATCGAAAGGAAGCGCGGAGATAGTATCCATAGCTCTCCTCACTCCCATACAGAAACCGGCTTTATTGGCGAGTATTACTTTCAATCTTTTTTCCGTAATAGAGGAATAATAATATATGCCATTAAGGTTAATTGTCAAAAGGGACAGAATGCTGAGATCATCATAATCACGAACGGGATAGCTTTAGATAAATTTATGTAATCACTTGCATTCGACTTCCGCTTCTATTAAAATTTTTACCATTGAACTCGTGGAGGGAAATGTGCCAGACAGTGACGATGAAATCAGAGTAACGGACAAACGTAAATTCGACAAAGAAGGCAACATCAAAGAAAAAACCCCGACCGACGGACGAAAGGTTAAAGCAAAAACCCCTGAGGCGGCATCTGCGCATAAACAATCCGGCTCTGATAAAACCGAACCCCAGCCTAAAAAAGATATTAAAAAGAATGAAGAAAACAAACGAGAGCAGCAAGCGATTGACTTCATTCCGTTCATCCTCTCGCTTTATAGCTCAATACTTGCAAGCCTCGGCGAACTTCCGGATACTACCGGGATTAAAGTTGAAAAGAATGTTGCGCAAGCAAAAGAACTGATAGATATTATTAAAATGCTTAGTAATAAAACTAAAGGCAACCTGAGTGAAGATGAACAAAACGTCATTGATGAAGTAATTTATCAATCAGAGATGATTTACGTAAAAAATGTGAGCGATTTGAAGATATAAAATGTTTATTACGATTAAAAAACTATTTATTATATCAACCATTTCTTTTATGGCGGTAGCTTCATATGCGCAGATTGAAGTTGTACGAGAGGCAAGCGACGCAAATGAATTCGGGCAGAATCCTGTTACTGAGTCCGAACTTCCTCTCTATCAGTTGGGTGCGCCTGATTATGACCAGGTCTGGAAAAACTACAAGGAAATGATGCTGCGGAACGATTATGATAACGCAATCGCCGATGTCTCCAGGTTGATGACATTGAAAGAAAACCGCCGGCTCGAAAGACTTACATTCTATGCCATGGCGTTAACGGCTGATGCGTATTCATTCTATAAAAAGACCGGCGACAAAGAAAGGGCTCACCAGCTTTTTACTATTGCCCAATCGCTGGACCCTAAGTTACCGGATGCCTATTTCTTTCCATTCCAGATGGAGATGAAGGGGGGGCTAGGCTTTTTCAGTCAGATCGGAAATTTTGTAAAAGGTATAAAAGCATCTTTCGATGATCCTTTTAACCGTTTATCAACTTATTCGATAATTATCGGCCTTATTATCCGGTCACTTATTCTGGCGGGATTGTTTTTTGCCTTGATGTTGTTTTATAGATTCCAGCGAAACCTGAGATACGATGCGGCGATGCTGGATATCTTCGGCTATAGCGAGTCAATGAAGAAATTTGCCGGATGGTTTTTCCTATTATTGCCGTTTGTCTTCTGGCTCGGATTCGAGTACATTATGTTATATCTTATCGTCATTCTGCTTCCGTATTCCAAACCGTCGCTTAAGATTGCCGGAATTATGATACTTTTCGGTTTGGTAATATATGTGCCTTGGCTCAAATACAACAACGCTGCTTTGCAAACAATTAACGATGAGAACGCGCGGTTTACGCTGCTTGCGGAGAAATCTTTTTATACCCATAACCTCGGCGCAAAGGTGTCAGAACATAGAAAATATGACAAGAACAATCAGGATATGGAGATAACGCAGGCAAGGGTTTTGATGTATTATGGAAGGCTCTCGGATGCATACAATGCATTCAGGATACTTAGCAAGAAATATCCGAATCGTGTTGACATTCTCATTACATTGGGAAATATCCGTTATTATAATGGAAGTTATGAGCTTGCCAAGCTCCATTATGAAGAAGCGATGAGGCTCGATCCGGACAATGTGCCGGCGTTATTCAATTATAAACTAACAATCGAGCAACTCGACCCATTCCGCGATACAAGCGATCTGAAAAAACAAATAATTAGACTTGATCCAAAATTTTACGAATCAATAACAACTCCAGAGGGGGAAAAGAAAGACCTTCTTGAGATGTACCTTCCGGAGGAACGAAAGACTGCGGAATTCAATGAAATTCTGATGAATTATCTCTTCGAAGGAGACAAAGAAGCAGGTATATCGAGGCTCCTTGTTTCCAATGTATTATCTATCGTGTCAATGGCAGGGTTCATCGGTTTTTTGGTTTTAACATCAATGATGAATAAGAACGGACATGCTGAAAAATGCCAGAAATGTCTGAGGGTGTTCAAGCAGCAAACGAAAGGGGATGACGTGGAGAGCAAATACTGCAAACAATGCGTCTCCATTTTCTTTAAAAAAGAAGGTGTCTCCCCAGAAGTTCAACGGGCAAAGATAGTGCAGATCAACCAGATCAGAAAGAAAGAAAGAACGTCGAAGCTGTTGATTTCTTTGTTCGTCCCCGGGGCGAGGAACATTTACTCCGACAGGGGAATAAGCGGCTTCCTGACACTATGGAAATGGGTGTTCCTGATACTGGTTTTAACATCGGGGAGCTCCCTCCGGATTTATCCATTCAGCGTGGCAGACCTGCCGTTCGGTCCGATGAAAATGCTCGCGCTTATCCTTTTAATGCAGACACAGATTACTTCTATTTTTCTTGGTATCATTCGTATGAATAAAGGGGATTAAGATGGCTCTTGAAGGTACATTATCCGATTTCAGTTTACCCGATATCTTTCAATTAATCTCGCTGCAAAGGAAAAGCGGAGTCCTGACGCTGAAGGGAAAAGAAGACATCGTAACCGTCTTCTTCAAGGACGGCAACATACTCGCCGCCGACTCTCAGCAGGAAAGAATCGAGCATCGCCTCGGGTATTATCTTGTCAGAGCCAAGTTGCTGACAGACGAGCAGCTTAAAAAAGCACTGGATATCCAAAAAGAGACTCTTCAGAGGCTTGGCAATATCCTTCTTTCATATAATTTTATTGCAAAAGAAGATCTCCAAAAAACACTGCAACTTGTGATAACGCAGAAAATATACAAATTATTCAGGTGGCGGGATGGAGAGTATCATTTCGATCCAGATGCGCCTGTCGAATTCAGGGATGATTACTTCACTCCAATACCGGCGCAAGGCATCCTGATGGAAGCGGTCCGAATGATAGACGAATGGCCTCTGCTTGAGAAAAAAGTGCCGAACCTCAATATCATTTACAGGAAGACTGGTAAATCCCTTGAGAAGGATAAAGCGGAAGGCAAAAGCCTGACCGCTGACGATTTGTTCGGAGACAACGACGATTTTTCCGACCTGTTCAATGCCACAAAGAATATGAGAACGGAAAACCAGAATCTCGAAGAGGAAGAAGAGAGGGTTTTCAGATTCATTGATGGAAAAAGGACTGTTAGAGATATCGTACCCGATGCGCAAATGACGGATTTCGATGCCTGCCATGCGCTGGTATCCATCCTGGACAAGGGGCTAATCGAACCACTCGAACAGTTCAGAATTGATCATAAAGCACAGTGGGTGGACAGCCGCAAAATAGTTGATGTCAAGTTTCCTCTTGGGAAAATTCTCCTACCGGTGATGATAACCGCGATGGTGGTATCAATCGTAATGATGAATTTTATTTCTTTGAACATTTTTGTTCCTTATCCGCAGAATAAAAATCAAATCTGCAACAGCTACAATGAAAGACTTTCTCTCAATCAAATTAAAAGGATCGCTTCAGCGGTAGAAATGTTCTATTTCTCCACGCGCCGTTACCCCTTGAACCTGAAAGATCTCGTGGATGAGGGTTTGGTAAAGGAAGATACTTTGTTAGATCCATGGGGAAATCCGTATTCCTTCAAAATTTCTGAAAACGCTTATATGCTGACGGGAAGAGATCACAAAGGTTCCGATACAATCATTTATCAAGACACGTTGATAAATTATTAACCATTTTTAGGTTATTAATAACCGGATATTTTTTTATTCTAAACTTGACATATTAAGACTCACATCTTATATTATTCAGTGACTAATAAATACTTATAAGGAGGGACTATGAGCAAAGTAATCGGCATTGATCTGGGAACGACTAACTCTTGCATTGCTGTTATGGAGGGCGGTGAACCGGTCGTAATCGCTAATGCTGAAGGTGGAAGAACAACTCCTTCGATTGTTGCATTTGCAAAATCAGGAGAAAGGCTTGTTGGCCAGGTTGCAAAGCGCCAAGCTGTTACAAATCCGGAGAATACCGTTTATTCGATAAAGCGTTTTATGGGACGCCGATACAATGAAGTGTCCGGCGAGATAAGCACTGTGCCTTATAAAGTTATTGAAGGCTCTAAAGGCGAAGCTGTGATAAGCGTGGGTGGAAAGGAATACACTCCTCCTGAAATATCGGCAATGATACTTCAAAAGATAAAATCATCTGCAGAGGATTTCCTCGGGGCCAAGGTTGAAAGAGCGGTCATTACAGTTCCGGCATATTTCAATGACAGCCAGCGCCAGGCAACCAAAGATGCCGGCAAGATCGCCGGGTTGAAGGTTGAAAGGATCGTGAACGAACCCACGGCTGCAGCTCTGGCATACGGATTGGATAAAAAGAAAGACGAAACGATTGCTGTCTTCGATTTCGGCGGCGGAACATTCGATATTTCGATTCTTGAAGTCGGAGAAGGCGTCGTGGAGGTTAAATCCACAAACGGCGATACACACCTCGGCGGTGATGATCTTGATAAGCGAGTGATAGACTGGATTATAGATGAATATAGGAAGGATCAGGGCATTGATCTTAGCAAGGACCCGATGGCACTGCAACGACTGAGAGAGGCATCGGAAAAAGCAAAAATCGAGCTCTCGCAAGTCAGCGAATCTGACATCAACCTGCCATTCATTACAGCAGATGCATCAGGACCGAAACATCTCCAAATGAAACTGACAAGGGCTAAATTTGAGCAGCTGGTAGAGGACCTTCTTTTAAAAACGCTGGAACCGTGCAAACTGGCTCTTAAAGATGCTGGTACAACGCCAGGAGATATTGATGAAGTTGTACTCGTAGGCGGAAGCACGAGAATACCCAGAATTCAGCAAATTGTTAAAGATCTATTCGGAAAGAATCCACATAAAGGGGTTAATCCGGATGAAGTAGTCGCAGTGGGCGCCGGGATCCAGGCAGGCGTTTTGAGTGGAGAGGTCAAAGACCTTCTGCTGCTCGATGTAACTCCGCTTTCCCTGGGAATCGAAACTCTCGGCGGCGTGTTTACAAAGCTTATTGAGAGAAATACGACCATCCCTGCAAGAAAAAGCGAGGTATTCTCGACTGCAACGGACAACCAAACAAGCGTCGAAGTGCATGTTCTTCAGGGTGAGCGCGAAATGGCAGCGGACGACAGAACCCTGGCGAAATTCCATTTGGTCGGCATTCCGTCGGCTCCGAGGGGGGTCCCTCAAATCGAAGTCACTTTTGATATTGACGCAAACGGGATCGTGAACGTTTCAGCGAAGGACCTAGCCACCAGCAAGGAGCAGAAGATCACAATCGAAGCATCGAGCGGTCTCACGGATAACGAAATAAACCGTCTTGTCAGCGAAGCCTCTAAGTTTGCATCGGAAGATAAGAAGCGTAAAGAGCTTATCGAAACACGCAATCAGCTCGATGCCTTGATTTACAGCACCAATAAGCTTCTTGATGAGAACAAGGAGAAAATAGATCCAGCTTCCGCTGCATCAATTCGCGCTTCGCTTGAAGATGGCAAGAAAGTTTTGGATAGTCAGGATATCCTTCCGCTCAAGACAGCTATAGAAAAGATACAGAAGGAATCGCACAAATTGGCTGAAGTTCTGTATCAAGCGGCATCAGCCGGAGGCGCTGGTTCATCCGCAAAGGCAGCTTCGGACGCAACGGAACCGAAAGGACCTTCCGCAAAGCCGGAATCCGGGGCTGCAGAAGGTGAAGTAATTGACGCTGAATATGAGGATGTGGACCCGAACAAATAAACGCGTATAGTTCAGGCACTGCCGGGAGGCTTGCAATGCAAGTAAAAGATTATTATCAAATTCTGGGTGTGGATAAGTCAGCCTCGAATGATCAAATCAAAAGCGCGTACAAGAAGCTTGCGCGCAAATACCACCCGGATTTGAATCCCGGCGACAAGTCGGCAGAGGAAAAATTCAAAGAAATATCGGCTGCTTATGCGATCCTCAGCGACACCGACAGACGTAAGCGCTATGATACGCTTGGCACTGGATTCGAAAGCGGGGATACTCATGGCGGCAGTCAGGGTTACGATTTCACGGGTTTTGATTTTGCAAATTTCACCGATATAGATTTCAAGGACATCTTTGATGATATCTTCAAAACCAAAAAGAGATCACAAAGGCCTGGCCGCCAAAAAGGTTTGGATATTCAGTACAATATCAGCATTTCTCTTATTGATGCAGTCAAAGGCCTTTCGACACAGATCATACTGAACAGGGAGAAGACTTGCATTAAATGCAGTGGAAGTGGAAGAATATCCGGTATGTCTCTAAAACCCTGTTCGCAGTGCTCAGGGAAAGGGCGGATAAAGTACGCCAAATCTTTTATAAATTATGAAACGGTCTGCGAACATTGCCAGGGTAGCGGCTTGGAACCCGGTTCTGAATGCTCGACGTGCAAGGGCAGGGGTTTGATCGCAGTTAAAGAAAAGATATCTGTCAAGATTCCGCCTGGCGTGGATACGGGATCAAAGATACGTGTTTCGGGAAAAGGGAATGGCGGTATCAATGGCGGGGATAACGGCGACCTTTATATACTTACTGCTGTTCTGGATCATGCATTTTTCAAACGCAAGGGGCATAATATATATGCAACTTTGCCTGTCCGGATAGATGAAGTGGCACTCGGAGCTAAGATAGATATTCCGACAGTTGACGGTACTGCGACGCGAATCCGCATTCCGCCAGGGACAAACAGCGGACAGGTGTTTAGACTGAAAGGCAAAGGTATGCCAAGCCTCCGAGGTTCGGCGAGAGGCGATATGCTGGTGACCGTCGAAATACAATTGCCTAAGGTTCTGGATGAAAACTCGAAAGCTCTTTTGCGTGATTTTGCCAAATTGAATAAAGAAAATCCGAGAGACAATATCCGTATATAACTGCGATGGAAAACAATAAAAAGAAGACAATCGGGTATATGATAAGCGCAGTCAGCGAGATGTACAGCATCCATCCGCAGACCCTGCGTCAATATGAAAGGGAAGGGCTCATCACTCCCTCACGCTCAGATGGCAATACCAGGCTGTACACACAGAGCGATCTGGAGCGATTGGATCTGATCCTCAGTCTGACGCGGGAACTCGGGGTCAACATTGCCGGGGTGGATATAATTCTCAATATGCGCGACAGGATCGAATTGATCAATGAGAACATGGAGAAAATGTTCAAATATTTGACTGAACAATTCGGAGAAGAATTTTTAAATACGGAAAACTTGAACAGGGAAGCTCTGATACGCGTCAAGACATCTCAGATTATTAAATCAGAAATAGCAAAAAAGAAAACGCGTAATAGCATTCAATAGAAGGAGAAAAATGACAAAGGGGGAAAAAGTTAAAAAAAGCAAAAGGTTGTATGACAGCATAACTCCTAACAACATTAGCCTCTATCTGAAAGAGATATCAAGAATTCCCCCCATCTCGCCTGACAGAGAAAAGGAACTTGGCAAACTAATACAGGAAGAAAGAGACGAGGATTCATTGAATCAGCTCGTAGAAGCAAACCTTAAATTCGTAGTTAGCCTTGCAAAGAAATATAAAAATTCGGGTATACCTTTCCTTGACCTGATCAATGAAGGCAATCTTGGCCTGATCGAGGCAGGCAAGCGTTTCGATCCACATAAAAACGTCAAGTTTATAACATACGCGGTTTGGTGGATCCGCCAGGCGATAATACATGCCATGGCCGAACAGGGACGGATGATCCGCTTGCCGGTGAAAAAAGCTATTCAGCTCAACAAAATGAGCAACAAGATAACACATTTAAAGAACAAGCTTGACAGAACCCCGACGATAAGCGAAATTGCCAAAGAAATGGGAATGGAAAACAGCGAGGTGGAATCCCTTATCATCAATTACGGACCTCCTGCTTCTCTAAACATGATAATCAGCGAAGATGGCAATTATGAACTTGGAGACATCTTTGAACAGGAAAGTAACGAGCCTGTTGATGAAAAAATAATCCGCGAATCGCTTAACGAACAGGTTCATAACCTGATAAAAGAACTAAGCGATAATGAGCGGCAAATACTGATTATGCGGTTCGGGTTGAACGGGGAGGAACCGAAAACACTCAAAGAGGTAGGGGAGAGAATAGGATTATCCCGCGAAAGGGTAAGACAGATCGAAAACCAGGCAAAATTGAAGCTTAGAAAATCAACAAAGTGCCGGCAACTTTTAAGCTATATTAACTGAGGTGATCCTTGCAGGAAGCTGCAAAAAACGATTATTGCGAAAAATGCGCTCACACCGGTTGGATATTGGACCGTAAAACCAATGTCGCGAAGAGATGCAGCTGCGCAAAAGAGAATGTATCATCAACCCGGATGATTCGCGCTGATATACCACGCAGATATTCTAACTGTACGCTCGATAATTATGATGTTATGGAAAATAAAAGCTTCACAGCCGCTTTGAAGGCATCCAGGGACTTCGTCAAGAGATATCCGAAAGTGAAAAAAGGTATCTTGTTCATGGGTCCTTCGGGTGTCGGAAAAACCCACCTCGTGGTAGCTATGCTCAAATCTTTGATACAGGATAAAGGTATAGACTGCCTTTTTATGGATTTCCAGGAATTGTTGCGAAACCTCCAGAACAGCTATCAACCGGATTCGGAGCTATCAGAGCTGAGGATTTTCGAGCCGGTACTGAACGCGGAGCTCCTTCTTCTGGATGATCTTGGCTCCAAAGCGGCAACCGAATGGATGCGCGATACGCTGGCATTTATCGTAAATTATCGCTATAACAATCAAAAAATATCGCTCTTCACCACAAATTTTCTTGACGAAGATATTGCCAAAACTGATTATGTATTATCTGACAGGATCGGCGTGCGCATCAGATCACGTCTCTATGAGATGTGTGAACGCATCTATATAGATGGGGATGATTTCAGAAAAGAGTTCCGTTAAGCCATCCAAATCTTAAAAGATACTTGATACTATTTTTTTTCAAATAAAGCACGTAACTCTCTTTTCAATAAGAGATCATGCTATTTATTAAAATCTTACGGTTATTGCCGCCGTTAGATAATTGATCAATGCGAAATTGTAAACTTCATCTACATTAGCACCACCTTCGACTATACGATAGCCAACCTTGAATTCCATGTTCCTGCTGATCTCGTAAAATAAAGCAACAGCAACGTCTTCAGCCCTTCCTTGTTTTGCTGCAAGTGCGTCAGCCTCAAATAGGAAGCCGAAATCTTCACTGAAACGCCATTTCAAAAAAAAGTTTAATAACGGTACAAAACCCGTATTGGTTTTCGAAGCGGATTGCGCATTGGATTCTAAAGCGATTTCCGCGTCTCGGATTTTCGCGGTAAAACCGATTCCGAACGACAGGTTTTGATTTTTCACTAAATCATATCTGTAACTCAGACGGTATGAATCGAAACGGTATTTGGCTATTAAGGATGCGCCGGAGGCAAAAAGTGTTCCTTCAAAAACAACATTTGAAGGCAGAACTCCTTGAGCATCAAGAGAAAGGGGAGCATACAACAGCGTAATGTGATGCCTATCCGAAAAATTATATCCCAGTCTCATTCTTATATACCCAGACGATGCAATATCGAGTGTGTCTGATAAAGAAAATCTTGTAGCTGTATCATTATTAGGTGATTGGACATCATTGTATCCGGGCAATACAAGTCCGCTCTCAGCAGAAATTTCCCAACTGTTTTCATCATAAGCGGAAATGGAGAGAGCCAAAATAACTAAAAAGATCGCGGTTAATGAAATTGTTCTGTTATTCATAATTCTAAATGCTCCTTTGATATCAATTGTCTCGAATTTTTTACGCCATAAAGATGAAAATATTCCTGATCATGTTCAGATGAGATTAATGCCGCTTATGAAGAGGTTGAATAAATCGTTTGTTTTATCATAAATATTTTTTGAATTTTCCAATTTAATTCTCTATTTTTCAGGTATCGAATCTGTTCCATGAATTGCCCTCATTAAAAATCCACAAATCGAACTGGTCGAGTCTGTATCTCCTGAATGATTAACGACAGAGAGGACAGCTTTTATCCGGTTGTTTTTCGAGAGGAGAGCAAAATAAAGTGAAATAGCCAGTGCCTCTTCTCCAACCCAGTCCTCGCCAAGATAGCTAATACCATCTTCAGTTGATAATCGGCTTCTGCCGGCAAAATTAATAGTCGCTTGAACCGCGTCCAATGTTTCGTTGTGCTTCGGGTAGCTCTTCAGTATCAAAACAGCTTCTTCAATGGAATTTTCCAATGTTAATTTTTGGATTACAAGGAAAATCAGCAGGAACGCTATAATAATATAAACAAGGTTTGTTTGATTTAAATGAAAGTTGACCTTCATAACCTTAAATGCGATACTATAGAGTAAGGATAGAGAGGTAATGACTAAAAAACTTCTTGAAATTCTACTTGAAGAAAATTTGATAGACCGGATGCAGCAACAGACTATACTATACCGACAGCGATTGTACGGCGGGAAGGTGGGCAGTCATATACTTGCTCTGGGGTATCTCGATGAAAAGCAACTTTCTCATGCCTTGAGCACTCGTTACGGAGTACCCGAGATAGACCCGCATGTCCTCGATACGATTGATCGAAAACTTATACTCGATTTTCCGATCAATCTTGCAAAAAAATATAAAGCCTTGCCGCTGATGAAAATAAAAAAGTCACTCTCGATCGTCATTTCGGATCCATCGGATAAAGAGGCGATCCGGAAGATTCAATCGGAAACAGGAATGGAAGTGAAGCCTTATGTCGCGCCGGAACACGTGATCAAGAAATATCTCATTAAATACTATAACCTGCCTCCTTCATTTATGCTCACATCCGATATCGTTGGAAAGAACACAAAAGAAGAGCTTCAATCGAATGTGATCAGCCTTAACGATGGATACGAAATGGAATCCTTCGCTCCGATGAACGAAACTGTGGTTGACCTTCAAGAGTCCAAACCCCTGGATTCGAAAGCGTTGAAAACAATTATAAACGACTCCCAAGTCTTCGATTTAATGGCTGCGAAAAATTTCAACGAATACGCAGACAAAGTAACGAGTATGCTGTTTCTCGGCCTGAATAAAATAATATTTTTTGAAATTGACCCCTCTGAAATCAGACCGTTGGCAGCAAAAGGCTGGAGGGCGATGCAGAATATCGCTAACAGGCCGGCTTTCAAGATTAAAAACGACGATATAAATTATTATATACTTCTTCAGGAAAATTTCTATTACGGAGCGATTACGGACATAGTTGACAAAGACCTGGCTATGTTCCTCATCGAAAAACCTGTTTCGGAGCTTGAACAGTATTTCTCGATGTTCATAACATTGTCAAACCTCGACAAGGTCTATTTCATGATCTATGGTGATTTCAATGGCGATAAAATCCCGGAACAGTATCGCAGAGCGTGGAAAGATATGCTCCCGAAGCTTCTGGACACAGTCAATTACCTATTGCATTCGGAATAATGCCGATGATTCAAACGCTGAAAATTCTCCTGTAAAAAATAACTAAGTGATGATAAAATGTTTTACCGATATTGATTTTTTGTGAAAGGAGTATTTATTGAATACAAACAGAATGAATAACAACAGGGGTCGGAATATCGCTCCCAGGACGAGGCCGCGCTTTTACCCCAGACATTTCACAATATACGGTTCTCCAATACTTGGGAAGACAGTGGCCATCAAACACGTACCGGTCGAAACGCAAGCCACGTCGGCACCCGGTTCCGATTATCCCGATGAATTAAAGGTCGGCGAGCTGATAATTGTAGGAGAAAAAGATACGATCTCCATCAACGTAGGCGGGGAAAAGTATTT
>Ga0315273_10000893_pt1 | contig 32542 bp, 24 predicted proteins | sample YL17G02_0_MG_FD_205753 | JGI IMG/M metagenome (GOLD analysis project Ga0315273, IMG submission 205753) | Sediment microbial communities from Yellowstone Lake, YNP, Wyoming, USA - YL17G02_0 | ecosystem: Environmental > Aquatic > Freshwater > Lake > Sediment | place: USA: Wyoming | collected...
GGTCGCCCTCGGGCACGAGCTGGCGGGGATGTTCGCCAACGACGACGCGCTGGCCGCGCAGCTCGAGTCGCTCGGCCGGCGGACCGGCGACCGCGTCTGGCGGCTGCCGCTGCTGCCCGCCTACAAGGAGCTGCTGCGCAGCGAGTGGGCGGATCTCAAGAACAGCGCCGGCGCCAAGGGATCGTTGCCTGCCTCAGCGGCTTTCCTGCAGCACTTCGTTCCCGAGGGCGTCAAGTGGGCGCACCTTGACATCGCGGGCGTGGCGCATCTGCCGAAGGGTCACAACGGCCTGCCCGCGGGTGCCACCGGGTTCGGCGTCCGACTGCTGCTGGCGCTGATCGCGGAGGCGGCGGCGAAGGCATGACCAGCTACTGGGTGCGGCCGGCCACCCGCCTAGACGGCAAGGCGGTGCGCGACCTCGCCCGCCGCGTGGTGCGGGAGTTCCGCCTGACGGCCCGCTGGCCCGACCCGCCCGCGCTCGAGGCCGAGCACGATCTCATGTGGGTGGTCGAGGCGGGCAGGGGAGAGATTGTCGGCTCGTGCGGTCTCCGCGAGACTGCGGCCGGCGTCTGGGAGCTGCACACGCTCTACCTGACCAGCGAGTTTCGCGGCTTCGGCCTCGGCCGCTCGCTCGTCGAGAACGCCCTGCGCGTGGCCCGCAAACACGGCGCGCTGAAGGTGGTGTTCCGCGCGCCCTCGGAGTTTCACGAGGCGCAGACGCTGGTGGAGCGGCTCGGTTTCACGCCGAGTGACCCGGGCACGAGCGGCGGCGCGGGTCGGTTCGAGCTGGAACTCACCAGCGCCTCCTGACCATGTGCCTGCTCGTCGCCCTGCGCCGCCGCGGCACGCTGTGGCTGGGAGCCAACCGCGACGAGCGCCTCGATCGACCGTGGGAGTCGCCCGCCCTGCTCGTCCACGATCCGCCGGTGTTCGGCGGCCGCGACACCCACGCCGGCGGAAGCTGGCTCGCGCTGAACCTCGCCGCGCCGTTCGTTGTCGCCGTCACCAACGCCCGCCTGGGGGCGCCCGCGGGCGAACGCTCGCGCGGGCAGCTCGTCGTCGACGCGGCGATGCAGGCCACCCTGCCTGCGGCGGTGGCCGTCCTCGGGGAGCTGGACCTGACCCGCTACGGGCCTCTCAACATGCTCCTCGCCGATGCCATGGAGACCTTCCTAGCCACCAACTGGCCGGAGGCGCGGATCGCTCGCGCCGGAGAGGATCTCGTGGCGATCGGCAACGACCGCCTCGACGACCCCGGCCCGCGCACCCGGATCGCCGCGCTCCAGGCTCGCGAGCTGGCGGCGCTCGGCGACGCCGCGCTGCAGTCGGCGCTCGTGCGTCTGCTCTCCGACCACTCCGGCGCCGATCCCTTCTGCCGCCACAGCGCGCGTTACGGCACGGTGTGCTCGACACTGCTGCGCATCAAGGGCGCCGGGGTCGCGGGCTACCGTTTCGCGCCCGGCCCGCCCTGCACCACACCGTTCCGCATGCTCCCGGTGCGCCGCTGACCCTTCCCGACCGTGGGTGCCGTGAGAAGCGGGGTTTGCGTCATCGTGTCTCCGGCGAAGCAGATGTAGGGGCGGAGCTTGCCTCCGCCCATCGCCGATCTGCAAGAGCCTCGAGAAAGTTGGCAGGCAAGCTGCCCCCCTACGCCTTCGGCCCGATTCTGGCGAGCGCCGCGGCGGCGCGGTTGGCGGCACGCACGGCGTAGTTCTGGCCGCGATCCTCGGGGTACACCTGGGCCATGCACGCGTGGTAGAGCCCCGGGATGGGGGTGGCGAACGGCGGAATCGTACGCGAGTAGTGGCACGGGACGATCGGCTGCGCGAACGCCGCGCGGAACACGTGCCGCTCCTGAATCCACGACGCGTCGAAGGCGGGGTTGAGCCGGCCGAGCCAAGGAAGCATGGCGTCCCAGATCGCGCCGTCCTGCGCCTGCCACAACGGGTGGTCGTCGAGCACGTACTTGGACAGGTAGACGACGTGGTGTCCGCGGTAGCGTTCCGGGGACACGAGGTTGGTGTGCTCGATGACGCCGCCGAACGGGAAGGCAGGATCGGCGATGTTGAGCCAGTAGTACGGCGTGAGCGGCCGGTCGAGCTCGAGCACGCAGCACAGCGCGTGGGTGTGGTCGATGCTGCCCAGTCGTTCGCGGTAAACGGCGGGCAGATGGTCGCCGGCAACGCGCAGCAGCTCGGCCGGCGCGGCGGTGAAAAGGACGGTGTCAAAGACCGCGGCGTCCTTGCGGGTCGCCACCTCGATACCGCCGGCGACGGGCCGGATCGCCCGCACTGGCGACGCCATCTCGAGACGCACGCCGGCCGCAGCAACGCGTCCGGCGAGGGCGTCGATCAGGCGGCCGAACGAGCCCGCCATGTACCCGAGACGCTCGCCCATGCCGCCCCGGTCGCGCGATCTTCCGCGCAGGTGGATCTTGTTCCACAGCCACGCCATCGATACGGTCTCGGCGCGCTCGGCGAACTTCTGCGCGAGCAGCGGTCCCCACACCGAGTCGTAGGCGGCGCGTCCGGCGTGGCGCTGCAGCCAGTCTCGGGCGGTGACGCCTTCGAACTCGGCGAGGCCGGTGCGCCGGCTCAGGTAGAGCGTCGACAACGCGAAACGCACCTTGTCGAAGCACGGCAGCGGGCCGAAGCGAAGCAGCGAGGCGGGCGTGCCGAAGTCCCAGAGGCGGTCGTGCGCCCAAATTCCCATGCGCGACGGCAGCCACGCGATCTCGCCGGCGAGGCCGAGCTCCTCGGCGAGCGCGACGTAGTCCGTGTCGGTGCTGAAGACGTGGTGGTAGAAGCACTCGAGCTGCTCGCCGCCGGCGTCGAACGTGGCGACGAGGCCGCCGGGTTCGGGGTAGCGCTCGAAGACGGTGACGCGCTTGCCCGCGGCCGCGAGACGAAGCGCCGCGACCAGCCCCGTGAGCCCCGCCCCGACGATCGCGATATCATGCATCGCGGCCCCGGCGACGACACGGGAGGCGTTGTGGTGCGGGCATCCTGCCCGCACCTTTCGACCGTACGGCGGAATGTGCCGGCGGGACGCCGGCACCACAGGGAAAAGGGCGCCGCTGTGGCGCGGGCCACGGGCCACGGGCCACGGGCAACGTTTCAATTGACATCGGGGTCGAAGAAGTCGGGGAGGGCGTAGCGGCCGCCGGCGGGCAGCTCGGGCGCGGCCTCGCCCTCCTGCACCAGCCAGCGCTGATAGGCGGCCTCGGGCAGCTCGGAGACGAAGCGCGACGGCTCGGTGATGATGTCGACGCGGTAGCGGTCGCGCGCGACCATCGGGTAGCAGAGGTACAGCTCGTCCTTGGCGCGCGTGCAGGCGACGTAGAACAGCCGCCGCTCCTCCTCGATGTCCTCGCTGCGGGCGGACGGGAAGCGCCCCTCGGCGAGCCAGACGACGAACACCGCGCGCCACTCGAGCCCCTTGGCCTGGTGGACGGTGGAGAGCGTGACGCGCTCGCGCTCCGCCGGCTCGTCGACGACATCCTCGCCGGACAGCTCGTTCATCAGCGTGACCTCGTCGAGGAACGTCTCGAGCGCTTCGTAGCCGTCGGCGAACAGCGCGAGCTGCTCGAGGTCCTCGATGCGGCTCGGGGCGTTCTCGAGCTGCGCGCGCACGTACTCGCGATATCCGCCGGCCAGCGCCTCGCGCACCATCTCGCCGGGGCGGCCGCGCAGGCCAAAGAGCTTCTCGAGCAGCTCGGCGAGCTGGCGCACCGAGTGGGCGGCGGCGCCGGGCAGGCCGAGCGCCTTGCCGTCGAGCCGGCCCAGCGAGGCGATCGGGTCCTTGACCTCGGCGATCGCCTGCCACACCTTGGCGACGAGGCGGTGGCCGAGGCGCGGGCGCAGGCGCGCCATGCGGGCGAACGCCACCTCGTCGCGCGGGTTGGCGACGAAGCGCAGATGGGCGAGGACGTCCTTGACGTGACGTTGCTCGAAGAAGCGCAGCCCGGAGCGCACCTCGTAGGGGACGTTGCGGCGCGTCAGCTCGACCTCGATCTCGAGCGAGTGCGAGTGGTTGCGGTAGAGCACGGCGATCTCGGAGAGCGGCATGCCCTCGTCGGCGAGCTCGAGCACCTGCTGCGCGACGAAGCTCGCCTGCGCGTCGGGGGACGGCGCCGCCGACAGCACCGGCGCCTCGCCGCCGTCGCGCACGGCGCGCAGGTTCTTGGGGAACTGCTTGGCGTTGTGCGCGATCGAGGCGTTGGCGAGGTCGAGGATCGGCGGCAGCGAGCGGTAATTGGTCTCGAGGCGGAAGATCGCGCAGCCGGGGAAGCGCTCCGGGAACGACAGGATGTTGGCGTACTCGGCACCGCGAAACCCATAGATCGACTGCGCGTCGTCGCCAACTACCATCAGGTTACGCTCGCCGCCGAGCATCGTCTCGACGACGTCGGCCTGCAGGCGGTTGGTGTCCTGGTACTCGTCGACGAGCACGTGGGTGAAGCGGGCGGCGAGCTGCCTGCGCACGTCGTCGTGCTTGCGCAACAGGAACAACCAGTTGAGCAGCAGGTCGTCGTAGTCCATCACCTGCGCCGCGCGCTTGCGCTCGAGGTAGCGGCGGAACACCGTCTGGATGACGTCGACGGCGGCGAGGAACTGCGGGTAGCGGGAGGTGAGCAGCGTGTCGAGCGGCCGGCCGGTGTTGATCACCAGCGAGTACAGCTCCTCGAGCAGCGCGGCGCCGGGCAGGCGGCGCTCGGGCTGCGAGGGGACGATGTCGGTGAGTGCGGTGCCCATCAGGTCGCGGGCGTCCTCGCGGTCGAGGATGCTGTAGTTGGAGCGATAGCCCAGCCTCTCGCCGAATCGCCGCAGCAGCCGGTTGCCGACCGAGTGGAAGGTGCCGCCCATCACCTTGCCGGCGTCCTGGCCGAGCAGTGTGCCGACCCGCTGCAGCATCTCGCGCGAGGAACGGTTGGTGAAGGTGAGCAGCAGGATCGACGCCGACGGCACGCCGTCCTCGAGCAGCCGGGCGACGCGGTAGACGAGCGTGCGGGTCTTGCCGGAGCCGGCGCCGGCGATCACCAGCATCGGCCCGCCGGGGTGCATCACGACGGCGAGCTGCTCCGGGTTGAGGTCGGACGCGTAGTCGACGCGGCGCGCGAGCCCTGCGGCGGGCCGCAGGACGATACGCCGGGGCGACCCTTCGTCCGTCATGTCGGCAGCATACCAGCGCGAGGGTGGCGCTCCCGGTTCGAAAGACCTGTCATTCCCCCTTCTGCGGCAGGACAGGCGAGCGCAGCGAGGAATCCCGACGCATAGCGAGGGCGGTCGACGACGTTCCAGATCTGGTGCCTGACTGCGCGTTGGATGGCCCCTCGGGCTCCGCCGCGCGCTCGCTGCGGCGGCCCCCCGGCCGCCTCCGCTCGCGAGGCCTCCGCGCGCGACCGCGTAAGCGCAGCCCGGCGTGCGGACCCTCGCCGTTCCCCGCCGGAGCAAGAAGCCGCTCCGGCGGGGCCGGCGTTTCCACCCGCCGGTCTGCGCACGCGGTGCCCGCGCGCTCCGGCCTGAGTGCGGCTCCGCCCGAGGGGCCGGGCTTCCGCCCTCCCTCCAGTCCCCCGCCCGTCCCCCCACCCGCCCAAAGAAGCAGCTCAGGCGCTGGCGCGCCTGAGCGCGCTGCAGGGCCACCAAGCCACGCCGCGCCGCTCCGCGAGCGGCGCGCGTGTGTCAGGGATTGCATTTCGCCCGGCACCGAGTCGATCGCCGTCGCCGTGCATCCTCGGCGGCCCTGGTTCTACGGCGAGTTGGCGCGAAATGCAATGCCTGGCACCGTCCGTCTCCAGTTCCTGATGCAGGCTCAGAGAAGCAGAGCTCCAAGCTCGCACCGCCTCGTGCGGCGGCGGGCAGGTCCCGCAGGACAGAGACGGAATCTCAAGATATAGAATGAGTTCCGCGCCGGGTCGAGCTTGCCAAGTCCCTGCCCGAAAAGGTACATTCCCGAATCCCGTGGGGAGCGGAGCCCGGCGCCTTGCACGGACCCCGCGCGGCGCGGCTTGCTCCTCGACGGATAGCAGGGAGGGCGAGGGTGTTCACCATCACGAAGAAGGAAGAGATCGCCCCCAAGTTCTGGCGGTTCCTGGTCCGCGCCCCTGAGATCGCGCGCAAGCACAGGGCCGGGCAGTTCGTCATCATTCTGATCGACGAGCGCGGCGAGCGCATTCCGCTCACCATCGCGGCCTCCGACCCTGTCGGCGGGACGGTCACGCTGGTGGTCCAGGAGGTGGGCAAGAGCACCATGAAGCTCGCCGAGCTGCCGGTCGGCGCCGAGCTGCTGTCGGTGATCGGGCCGCTCGGAACGCCCACCCACATCGAGCGCTTCGGCACCGTGGTGTGCGTCGGCGGCGGCGCCGGCATCGCCCCGCTGCTGCCGATCGCGGCGGCGATGAGGGCCGCCGGCAACCGCGTGATCTCGATTCTCGGCGGCAGGAACAAGGACCTCGTCATTCTGCGCGAGGAGATGACCGTCGCCTCCGACGAGATGTTCTTCACCACCGACGACGGCTCGTTCGGCCGCAAGGGGTTCGTCAGCCACGCGCTCGCCGATCTGATCGCCGAGCGCGGCAAGCCGGACCTGGTGGTGGCGATCGGCCCGGCGATCATGATGAAGGTGGTTGCCGACCTCACCCGCAAGCACGCGGTGCCGACGCTGTGCTCACTCAACTCGATCATGATCGACGGCACCGGGATGTGCGGGTGCTGCCGCGTCACCGTCGGCGGCTCCTCGAAGTTCGTCTGCGTCGACGGCCCCGAGTTCGACGCGCACCAGGTCGATTTCGACATCCTCATCAAGCGTCTGCGCGCCTACCTCCCCGAGGAGCAGGTCGCCCGCGAGCGGTTCATGGCCGACCACGCCTGCCGCGCGCTGGAGGGAGCCCAGCATGTCTGAGCCGATCCAGGGCCTGCCGGAGCTGGCCAAGAAAGACCGAATGAAGATTCCCCGGCACGCGATGCCGGAGCAGGAGCCGCTGCATCGCGTCAAGAACTTTGCCGAGGTGGCGCTCGGCTACACGGCCGAGGCCGCGATGCAGGAGGCGCAGCGCTGCCTGCAGTGCGAGAAGCCGCTGTGCGTTGCCGGTTGCCCGGTCGAAATCGACATCCCCGCGTTTGTCGACCTCATCCGCCAGGGCGACTTCAAGGGCGCGGTGGCCAAGATCAAGGACACCAACACCCTGCCGGCCATCTGCGGGCGCGTCTGCCCGCAGGAGGACCAGTGCGAGGTAGTTTGCGTGCTCACCAAGAAGTTCACGCCGGTGGCGATCGGGCGCCTCGAGCGCTACGTCGCCGACCTCGAGCGCGCCTCCGGCGAGGTCGACATGCCGCAGTGCGCTCCGCCGTCCGGCCACAAGGTTGCGATCATCGGCTCCGGTCCGGCCGGGCTGGCCTGCGCCGCCGACCTGACGCGGCTCGGCCACCAGGTGACGATCTTCGAGGCGCTACACAAGACCGGCGGCGTGCTGGTCTACGGCATCCCCGAGTTCCGCCTGCCCAAGGCGATCGTCGACTACGAGGTCGAGAACCTCAAACGGATGGGCGTCGAGATCCGCACCGGGTTCGTCGTCGGCAAGACCGCGACGGTCGAGGAACTGTTCCACGAGTCGGGGTACGACGCGGTCTTCTTCGGCACCGGCGCCGGCCTGCCGTCGTTCATGAACATCCCCGGCGAGCACTACATCGGCGTGCAGTCGGCCAACGAGTTCCTCACCCGCGTGAATCTGATGAAGGCGTACAGCTTTCCCGAGTACGACACGCCGGTTCGAACGGGCAAGCGGGTCGCGGTGGTCGGCTCCGGCAACGTCGCGATGGACTGCTTGCGCTGCGCCAAGCGTCTCGGTGCGCAGGAGGTCATCTGCGTCTACCGGCGCACCCGTGCGGAGTCGCCGGCGCGCAAGGAGGAGCTGGAGCGCGCCGAGGAGGAGTTCATCGACTTCCGCTGGCTGTCGGCGCCGCTCGAGATCTACGGCAACGACGAGGGGTTCGTTAAGGGGATGAAGATCCAGCGCATGGAGCTCGGCGAGCCCGACGCCTCGGGGCGGCGGCGGCCGGTGCCGATCCCCGGGTCGGAGTACGACATCGAGATCGACACCGTGGTTATTGCCATCGGCCAGAGCCCCAACCCGCTGGCGACGCGCGCCACGCCCGGTCTCGAGCTCAACCGCCACGGCTGCATCGTCGTCGACATGAAGACGATGATGAGCACGTCCCTTCCCGGCGTGTTCGCCGGCGGCGACGTCGTCACCGGCGCCGCGACGGTCATCCTGGCGATGGGCGCCGGAAAGCAGGCCGCGCGCGGCATCCAGGACTGGCTCGGCAAGCTCGAGCGGGCAGAGGTGACGAAGCCCTCCTGGCCCCCCAAGCCTGCATGAGGGTCAGCGGGCAGGTCTTCCAGCCCAGCAGCCGCAAGGCGAAGTCGGCTTCGTCATCCAGAGGCGCGGCGCGCCAGCGCCGTGCCGAAGGATCTCTCCAGCCCATGCAGAACGACCGAGGGCGGAGTGTTGGGATGACAGGACGGCCGGGTCCCGCCTGCAAGGCTGGCGTGAAGGTGGCGTGGTCGCGTCAAGAATGTCGCTCCTACTTGAGCTCCACCGTGAGGCCGGCGTAGATGTTCCGCCCGGCCGCCGGCGTGAACTGCGGCTCGCCGCCGTCCACGTAGCCGAACGCTGTGTACGTTTCGCCGAGCAGGTTGTTGAGCCGGAGCTCGAGGAGTACGCGCCCGAGGCCGAGACCGCGGCTCCACGACTGTGGCAGCGGCACCTGCACCCTGGCGTCGACCACGGTGAATGCCGGGTTGATCAGCGGCACGTAGCCGGGCTGGTCGCGCAACTCGGGGTTGCGGCGGTTGTCCTCGGAGTTGTCGAGATAGAAGGAACCGACGTAGCGTCCGGCGACCGACCACGCCGCGCGGGCGACCGTGCCGCGCAGCGTGAGGCTGGCGAGCACGCCTGGGTAGCCGGCGATGCGGTTGCCGTCGTAGACGATCTCCTCGCCAGGCGCATACAGCTCGCGATAATGCGTGAACGTGTTGCGCGAGAAGGTGAGCGAGCCGTCGAGCCCAAGCCCCGGCGAGAGCGCCCAGGAGGTTTCGAGCTCGACGCCGCGGTGCAGCGAGCGGGCGCCGTTGCCGTAGATGGGCACGCCCGAATCGTCGAGGGCGCCCGCGTAGACGATCTCGTTGGCGAAGCGCATGACGAAGAGGTTGGCGCGCGCCCGCCAGGCGTCGCGCCGCAATGACGCTCCGGCCTCGAGGTCCCAGACGTCCTCGGGGTCGAGGGTGGCCTTGGTTCCGTAGTAGTCCTCGGGGTCGTAGATTGTGCGGAACGCCGGCTCGCGCATGCCGCGCGCGAGCGAGACGTAGGCGTCGAGACGGTCGCCCGCCGCTACCACCGCCCCGAGCCGGGGCAGCAGGAAGGTGAACGTCTCGGCGAGCGATGCGCTCTTGACCCGATCGTCGAGCAACTCGTAGCGGTGGTAAGCGCCCTCGAGACCGCCGGTCAGCGAGAGGCGTGGCGAGACACGCCAGGAGCCCGAGCCGGACAGGGCGAAGGTGCGCTTGCCGATGCCGTAGTCGTAGTACCGGTGATCCGGCTCGACGCCCAGCGGGTAGTACTGCGCCCAGCGGACCTCGCCGAAGTGGTGGGCCCGGTGCAGGCGCGCCTCGCCGTTCAGCGAATAGGAGAACGTATCGCCGTCGTGGCTCAGGCGCGGCACCCAACCGGCGTCCCACTCGTCGACGGTGCGCCGGCGGACCAGGTCGGTGGTGGTGACCTCGGTCCCGTCGGGCAGAGCGACGTTCGGCAGGCCGTACTCGAGCAGGCTGCGGTCGCTCTTGTGCTCGTCGTAGTAGCCGTTCCCCTGGAAGTAGTAGAGGATCTGGCTGAGCTGCGAGCGGGCGTCGAGCTGCACGTCGTGGATGACCTGGAAATGCGGTTGGTAGAAGTTGTCGATCTCGCCGGGGTAGGTGAGCGGGTTGAAACGGCGGTCGCGGTCCGCGTCGCCGGTGAGGCCGCCGTCGAGCACCCGTCGCGGCACGCCGAGGTAGGCGAGGTGGGTGCTCTCGGGCCCGCCGAACAACACCAGCCGGAGCGATGACCGCTGGCCGAGGCGGGCGAGCGCAATGTAGTAGTTCCACATGTCGACCCACGACTGGTCGCGATAGCCGTCGGTGGCGACCTTCGAGTAGCGGGCGGAGAGCTGCCAGGTGCCGTCGATCAGCCCGGACTCGAAGTGCGCGCTGTAGCGGCTGGTGTGGTACGAGCCGAAGCCGGCGTGCAGCGTGAACGAAGGGGCGACCGCGGGCGGGGCGGTGGTGATGTCGACCGCGCCGCCGATCCCCGACAGGCCGAAGACGCCACGCTGCACCTGGATGTCGCCGGCGGTGGCGAGAAAGTCGGCGAGGTCGATGAAGAACAGCTCGCCGGACTCGGCGTCGTTCAAAGGAGCGCCGTTGAGGGTGACGCGCGTGCGCGCCTGGCCGAAGCCGCGGATCGTGAAGTACGAGTAGCCGATCCCGTTGCCGCTGTCGTTGTAAGCGTAGAACCCGGGCGCCACCGTGGAGAGGAGAATCGCCGGGTCCTGCCCCCAGTACGCCTCATCGACCCGCTCGGTGGGGACGTTGGTGAACGTCGCGGCATCCACGCCCTCGCGGGCGCGGGTCGCGGTGACCTCGACGCGGTCGGTGAACGAGACCACCGCCTCAAGCTTGACCGCCAGCGGCGCGGGCGGTAGCGCTGCCAGCTCGATGCGGCGCACGCGGAACCCGGAGCTCGAGACGACGAGCGTGGCACGGCCGCCGGACGGCATGTCGAGGGCGAACTCACCGAGAGTGTCGGTTACGGCCGCCGCATTGGTCTCGAGGATCTCCACGCGGGCGCCGCCTATCGGCGTGCCCGTGACGAGATCCGTCACCGATCCGGCCAAGCGCTGCTGCGCCGCCGCTCCGGTTGCAAGAAAGAAAAGAAGAAGCGCCGAGGTGATTCGTGCCACTGTTCCTACCTCCTGGGGCCTCCGGAGGAGGAAGGAAGGTGGAATGACCCCGACGCTCTCCGCTCCCGTTCCCTCCGCCGGTATGACCCGGGTCAGGTTCCAAGGGTGTGATCTCAGCCCGCGCGTCGTGCACAGGCACCCCCAGGGACGTTGCTGCAAAACCTCAAAGAGCCACAAACCGCGTGTGTAATCTGGGGCCGCGCACGCCGGCTGTCAAGGCGCCCGTCACGGATCGGCTCGGCCGGCGATCACGGCAATGCCCGCTGCACGTTTCCGTGAGGTGTGCGCCCGGCGTCATTCCTGCGGGAGGTTCATGCGCCGCAGCAGTGACTGAAAACGGGGATCGGAGCGCAACGCGTCCCAATCCCAGCCCACGCCGATGTGATACAGGGGCGTTTCTCGGCGCTCGTAGGCTTTTTCCAGCCATTCCAGGGCACGGTCTTTTTCACCGGCGTGCGCGAAGACCCGGGCGATCCTGACGGCGGAGACGTGCGTTCGCTCCGCTCGGGCTGCAAGCTTCTCGCCCGCCAGTTTCATCGCGCCGCGGTAGCCGCCCGCCGCGTTGCCCCGATCCAACACTTCCAGCACCTCACGGTCACCCAGCACGGCAAAGAACCTCTTGGCCTCTGCCAGGGCCTCTCCGTCCATGCCCTTCTTGTAGTAGGCCCCCCAGAGTCCCATGTGCGCCGACGAAAAGTCCGGCTGCGCCGCCAGGACCTTGCGGAGCTGTGCGATGGCCTCGTCATACCGCTTCTCGTACATCAGGTGCCACCCGTAGAAACACTGGAAGAAGTAGTTGAACGGGTCGAGCTCCAGGGTCCGATGGATCTCTTGCTTCCATTCCTCGAGTCGCCGCATCGTGATCAAGAAATCCGAGTACATGAAGTGCGCGTTTGCGGAGTTGGGGTTGAGCTGGATGGCACGCCGAAACTCCTTGTCGGCAGCCGACCAGTCCCGGTCGTAAAGACACTTGAGGTTACCCAACGTGACGTGAGCGTCCGCGAGCGTGTCATCGAGCTCAACGGCTTTGAGCGCGGCCGCCTCCGCTTTCAGCGATGCGTCGCGGGAAGAAAGGAACCCGGCATCCCCCCGCGACATCCACACGTCGGCAAGACCAACGTAGGCCAGGGCATAGTTGGGGTCCTTCTCCAGAGCGAGCTCGAAGTACCGCTCCGCGGTGCTCAGCTCCTCGAGAGAGAGCTTGTACCAGTGAAAGCGGCCCTGCAGACAAGCGTCGTACGCATCCGGGTTGACCGGGCGGGCGTGCGCCAGCCGAGCCTGCTCCTGGGGGGTGAGCTGCAGGCGAATTGCCCCGGTAATCGCCGCAACGATGTCGTTCTCAAGGGACAGAACGTCACGGAATTCGCGCTCATAGCGATCGGCCCACAGTTGCTCCTCTGTCGCCCCCCTGATGAGGTGGGCGGTGATCTGCACCCGGTCGCCCGAACGCAGCACCGACCCGGTGACCAATGCGTCGACGCCCAGCTCACGCGCAATCTGCGGCAGGGGCTCGTCGGTTTTTCGATAGCGCATCACCGAGGAACGGGCAATGACGCGGCGCAGACCGCTCAGCTTTGCCAGGTCGGTGATCAGCGCTTCATGGACGCCGTCGGCGAGATAGTCCTGCTCCGAGTTGCCTGAGAGGTTCTCAAGCGGTAGCACCGCCAGCGACTGGACCGACGCCACCCGTCCCGCGAGCCGCGTCCGCAGCCGGTCGAAGTTCAGCGCCGCAGCGGCCATCAGCAGCACCACGGTAGTGAAGGCCACGGCCAACCAGCGGTGACGCGACAGCGCGTACGTCCATGGGAGTCGCAACGGGATCACTCCTCCGGTCTGCACGGTCTCGAGGGCGGCGCGGACCTCGCCGGCGCGCTGGAAGCGCTGCCCGGGCTCCTTGGCCAGACAACGCTCGATCACGGTGGCAAGCGGCGCCGGCACCATCGGCGGCAGTGGCAGCGGCGCCTGGTCGAGGATCGCCGAGGAGAGCTCGAATCCAGTGTGGCCCTGGAACGGTCGTTGTCCGGCGGCCATCTCGTAGAGCACGACGCCGAGCGCCCAGACATCGCTCCGGGTGTCGGCGGGCCGGCCGCGCAATTGCTCCGGCGCCATGTACGCCAGCGTCCCGGCCACCGTGCCGGGGGCGGTGAGCGAGAGCTGCGAGAGGGTGGTGGCGACTGCCAGGTCGTCGCCGTGCAACGGTTTCGCCAGGCCGAAGTCGAGCACCTTGGCGCGGCCCTCCGGCGTGATGACGATGTTGGCGCTCTTGAGGTCGCGGTGCACGACGCCGTGGTCGTGGGCGTGCGCCAGGGCGTCCGCCACCTGCAGCCCGTAGCGCAGACACTGCTCGACCGGTAGCGCCGCTCGCGAGAGGAGGGCGCTCAGCGGCTGTCCCTCGACCAGCTCCATCGCGATGTAGACCTGACCGTCGGCCTCGCCGACTTCGTGGATCGTGCAAACGTGAGGGTGGTTAAGCTTCGAGGCCATGCGCGCTTCGCGAAGCAGGCGCGCCCGGGCTGTCTCGTCGCTCAGCGTGGCGACTGGTAGGACCTTGAGCGCCACGTCGCGATCGAGCCGCGTGTCCCGGGCGCGATAGACCTCTCCCATCCCGCCCGCGCCGAGCAGGGAGACAATCTCAAAGGCTCCGAAAGTTGCGTTGGGAGCCAGGGGCATCGTCTTGTGTTCCCAGACGATTCTAGCCGAGACGAGCTCCGGCGGCGCATACAGATCCAGGCTAGACTGTCCCCGCGGAGGCGCAACGTCGATGCGAATGCGCGGTGGTGCTATCACTTTCGAGGTCGAGGACCACGGCGAGGGTGTGCCGTTGCTGCTGCTGCACGGGTTTCCGCTGGCGATGGCGATGTGGGACCCGATCCGGCCGGGTTTGGCCGGTGTCGCGCGGGTCATCACTCCGGACCTGCGCGGGTTCGGGGCGTCGGACAAGCCCACGGGCGATTACTCGATGGTGTCGCTCGCCGAGGACGTGCTGCGGCTGATCGACGCGCTCGGGATCGGCAAGGTCGTGCTCGGCGGTCACTCGATGGGCGGCTACGTGGCGCTCCAATTCGCGGCCGCGCACGCGGATCGGCTCGCGGGCCTGGTTCTCGTCGACAGCCGCGCCGAGGCTGACCCGCCGGAGGGTCGGGCCCGCCGAGAGGCCGCGATCGAGCGGATCGGGCGGGACGGCGGCGCCGGCTTCCTCGACGACTTCGTGCCCAACCTGATCGCCGCGTCGACGCGGGAGCGGGCGCCGCGCCTCCTCGCCGAGCTGCGGGCGATTGCCGCTGAGGTGCCCGACCACGTGCTGATCGGATGCCTGCGGGGGATGATGGAGCGGCCGAGCTCGCTGGACCTGCTGGCGTCGATCACGGTGCCGGCGCTGGTGATCGTCGGGGCGGACGATGAGATCACCCCGCCCGCGGCGGCGCAGGCGATGGCGACGCGCCTGCCGCACGCAACGCTCGCGGTGATCCCGGGGGCCGGTCACACGCCCAGCGTCGAGCGCCCGCTCCCCACCGCCGAGGTCATCATCGCGTTTCTGCGGAGGGGTTTCGGGGGTGAGGCCGGGCGGTAGGCGGTGCAGGTTTGGAGCAGGGTGGGGTTTGGAGATCCGAGTGGTCTTGGTGGTCGCCGGTGCCAGGCGTTTCATTTCGCGCGAACACGGCGAGTTGGTAGGCCCGGGCAGCTTGTGTTGTTCTGCCTTGGGCCGAGGGTTGCGGCGAAATGCAACTCCTGGCACACGCGCGCCGCTCGGGGAGCGGCGCGGCTCGTTCGGACCGCCGCGGCGCTGCGCTCAGGCGCGCGACCGTGTGAGCTGCTCTGGTTGGCGGGGCGGCCGGCGCGGTCTGACCACTGACCACTGACCACGTCTTATCATGTCTCCATGTGCGGACGATTCACGCTGGCCACGCCGGGGCAGACGGTTGCGGAGCTGTTCCAGCTCTCGGCGGTTCCGGAGCTGAAGCCGCGCTACAACATCGCCCCGACGCAGCCCGTGGCGGCCGTGCGGGCGGGCCAGAGCGGTCATGAGCTGGTGATGCTGCACTGGGGGCTGATCCCGTCGTGGTCGAAGGACGTGGCTATCGGCGCCCGCATGATCAACGCGCGCGGCGAGACGGTGGCCGAGAAGCCGTCGTTCCGCGCGCCGTTCCGCTCGCGCCGCTGCCTGATCATCGCCGACGGGTTCTACGAGTGGCGGCGCAACGGCGAGCGCAAGCAGCCGTATTTCATCGCCATGCGGGACCGGAGGCCGTTCGCCTTCGCCGGCCTGTGGGACCGCTGGGCACCGTCGGGCGGCGAGCCGGTGGAGTCGTGCACGATTGTCACCACGTCACCCAACGAGGTGCTCGCTCCGATTCACGACCGCATGCCGGTGATCCTGCCGTCCGAGTCGCAGGCCGTTTGGCTGGACACGGCGGTGCGCGAAAGCGAAAGGCTGCAGCCGTTGCTGCAGCCTTTTGCTGCTTCCGAGATGCTCGCGTACCCGGTGAGCCCGCGCGTGAACAACCCCCGCAACGACGACCGGGACTGCATCGCGCCGCTGGCGATCGCCTAGCCGGCGGCCCTCATGCCGAGCTCGCGGTCGAGCACGTAGACGGCAGCTATGTTGTCGCCGGCGAGCTGGAGACGATGGACGATCGGATCGACCGTGGCCTCCTCCTCGACCTGCTCCTTGACGAACCACTGCAGGAAGTTGACGGTGGCGTGGTCGTTTTCTTTGGCAGCCAGGTCGACCAGCGCGCCAATCCGCCCGGTGATGTGCTGCTCGTGCGCGTAGGCGTTCTCGAATACGGCCAGAGGCGACTCCCAGGTCTTCGGCGGCTGCGCGATGGCAAGCAGCGCCACCTCGGCGTTGCGGTCGTGGATGTACGCGTAGAACTTCATCGCGTGGGCCAGCTCCTCCTTGGCCTGGAGCTGCATCCAGGTCGCCATCCCCTTGAGGTAGTTGGCCTCGAGGTACGCGGCCATCGCGAGGTAGATGTAGAACGAGTACAACTCCTCGTTCATGTGGGCGTTGAGTGCTTTCTCCAGCTTCTTGCTGAGCATTTTGGTAATGCCTCCCTTCGGTATCGATCGCCTGCGTCGTGGCTCGAACGCCTGCTGGACCGTCAGCGACGGAGTTCTCCAACGGGCTCGTCTCACGCTAACAGCCTACCGCGGTCCTGATTCCCGGTCTAGACGGCGTCGCCGGCCCCGGCTCGCTCGGGCGGCCAGTCGCGCCAACGCCGGTGGTACCAGAAGTACTGCTCCGGGTGGGCGAGGATCGCCACGCCGAATGCCGCGTTGATCGTCGCGGTGAAGGCGCGCCGACGTTCCTCATCGCCACCGGCGGGAGGCGGCGGCAGCGGCCACACCCCGACGCGATGGTCACCACTCCCGACGCGGTGGCCGGCCAACGCGAACACCGGCGTGTCGTGCCGGAGCGCAATCGCGGCAGGCAGCGGCAGCGTCGAGGCCGAGCGGCCGAGGAAGGCGACCATCTGGCCGTGGGGACCGGCGTCCTGGTCGGCGACCATCATCACGACCCGTCCCTCCTGCAGGCAGCGCAGCACCTCGCGCGGCGCCGCCGGGCCCTTCGAGATCATGTGCACGACCGTGCCGGGGATCTCGAGGATGAAGCGGTCGACCTTCGGGTTGTGCTGGCGACCAGCGAGAAGCGCCGCGGGCAGGCCGCAGGTCGACAACGCGGTGATGTAAAGCCCCCACGGCCCGAGGTGAGGCGTGACGACGATCGCGCCGCGGCCGGCAGCCGCTTGCCTGAGCGCGTCGAGTCCCTCGAACGAGACGATGCGTTCGAGGCGCCGGCGGTCGCTGCCGGCGACGCGGACGATCTCGACCACGGAACGGCCGAAGTTGCGCGCCGCCCGCGCGCCAAGGCGACGGCAGTCGGGCGCCGGCAGGGCCGGGAACGCCTGGGCGATGTTGGAAAGCACGAGCGAGCGGCGCAGCCGCAGCAGCCAGCCGATCTCGCCGACTGCGGCCCCGACGGTCAGCGCCGCCGCTCGCGGCAGGGCGCGGCAAAAAGCGGCGAGGCTGGCGAGCCCGGCGTACTCGAGGTGGTAACTGAGCTTCATGGCTCGCGGTCGACCGCGCGGCGCGCCGCCTCCATGCCCGCACGGAATGCGCTCCGGTCGTCGCTCGAGATCGTGCCGGCGAGGTCGGCCAGAGAGTCCCGGACGGCGCCGTACACCTCGTCGCGGTGCGGATTGAGGCGCTGGATGTCGAGGTAGAGGTCGGGGTCCTCGGAGAGCACGGACAGCGACGTGGCCGCCTGGCGCCGGAACGTCGTCGAGGCGCACTCGTGCAGCTCGGCGGGGTCGAGCCCGGAACGGACGAGGGCGAAGCCGAACAGCATCCCGGTGAGGTGGGCGAGCCCGAGCAGCCACCCCATGAGGCGATCGTGATGCGGGAACGGCAGGCAAATGACGTGCGTGTAGGGATGCCGCAGCAGCGCATCGACGCGGGCGCGCTCCTCGGCGGCGTCGCGCTGGCAGGCGAGGACGAAGGTGAGCGGCTCGTACGGGGACTTCCCGGGACCGAACATCGGGTGGAGCGCGCTGATCCAGACGCCCGCGTCCCGGGCGCGCGCCAGGGCGCCGTCAAGGTGGGACTTGATCGAGGCGATCTCGACGACCGTGCCGGCCGGCCGGCGCGTCACCAGCTCGTCGAGCACCTCCGGCGTCCGCGCCAGCGGCACGGCCACGACGATATGGTCGTAGGCGTCAAGGTCCTCGACCTGGCCGAGCGAGGCGAAGCGGCCGGCGACGGGCGGGAGCTGCGGCCAGGCGGCGTCGAGGACGTCGACATGATGCCCGACCAGCCCGAGAAAGCCGCGCAGCCACGTTCCCATCGCGCCGGCGGCGCCGAGGATCAGCACGCGACCGCCGCGCTCGGCGCGGAGCGCGACACCGACGCGATGCTGGCGCTCGACCGAGCTGCCGATGATCGCCTGGAAGATCGCCTCGATCGACTCGCCGGAGACGCCGCACAGCTCGGCGTGCTGCCGCGCCCGCGTCAGAATGCGGTCCTCGACGTCGCGCACGACGACCGGCACACCGGCCGCCGCCTTGTGACGCCCCACCTCGGCGGCGAGGTCCAGCCGCTGCCGCAGCAGCTCCAGTAAGACGCGATCTACCTCGGCGATCGTCTCGCGGAGGCGGAACAGCTCATCGCTTGCGGTCATCGACCCTCCCAGGAGGCACTCGGCCCGGGTGCAATCTTACAGGTCGGAGGCCGCAGCGGGTGCGGCCGCCGCGGGGTAGGCACCTAGGCTCGCGGTCGGACCGGACCCGTCGGCAGGGTGCAGCAACTGCAGCTCGTAGAGGGTGCGGTAGAGGCCGCCGCGAACGAGGAGCGCCTCGTGGGTGCCCTCCTCGACCAGCCGGCCCGCGTGGAACACCAGCACGCGGTCGCACCCGATCACGGTGGCCAGGCGGTGCGCGATGATCAGGGAGGTGCGGCCGGCCAGGAGCCGGTCGAGCGCCATCTGGATGGCGTTCTCGGTGACCGCGTCGACGGCCGCGGTGGCCTCGTCGAGGACCAAGAACTCGGGGTCGGCGACGAGGGCGCGGGCGAACGACACGAGCTGGCGCTCGCCGGCCGACAGCCCGGCGCCGCGCTCGCCGATCGTCGTGTCGATACCCAGCGGCAGGCGGGCGAGCAGCGGTCCGGCCTGAACCTCCTCCAGCGCCCCGCGGATGCGCGCGTCGTCGATCCCCGGACGGCCGAGGCCGACGTTCTCGCGGAGCGTGCCGGCGAAGCAGTCGATCTCCTGCAACACGACTGCGAAGCGGCGCCGAAGTGCGGTCAGGTCCCACTCGCGCACGTCGACGCCGTCGACCGTGATTGCCCCTTCCTGCGGGTCATAGAAGCGCAGCAGCAGGTTGACGAGGGTGCTCTTCCCGGCGCCGGTGTGACCTACGACCGCGATGCGTTCGCCTGGGTGAACCGCGAAGTCGACCTCCCTGAGCGCCCACTGGCCGGGCTCGTAGGCGAACGAGATTCCCGTGAAGCCGAACGCCCCGCGGCGTGGCGGAGGCGGGGCCAGCGCCGCGTGTGACGAGATCTCCGGCGCGGTCTCGAGCAGGGCATGCAGCCGTTCGGCCGCCGCCAGCGACGCCTGGAGGACGTTGTAGTTCTCGGCGAGGTCGGAGATCGGGCGGTAGAAGCGCTGCACGTACTGGAGAAACGCGATGAGGACGCCGAGCGAGACGGTGCCGGCCGAGGTCCACAGCCCGCCGAAGGCGAGCAGGAGCGCCAGCCCGCAGGCGGTGAGAAGCTCGACCGCGGGGTAGAAAACCGCATAGTAGAAGACCCCGCGAACGTTGATGTCGCGGTGGGCGGCGTCGATCTCGACGAAGCGCCGCTCAGTTCGTGCCTCGGCGCGGGCGAGCTGGACCACCGACATGCCGGCGAGGTGCTCCTGGAGGTGGGTGTTGATCGCCGCCACCCTGGTGCGAACCTCGCGGTAGATGGACCGGGCGCGCTGGCGGAACCACGCCGACAGCAGCACCATGAACGGCAGCACGCAGAACGCCACGAGCGCGAGGCGCCAGTCGAGGGCGAAGAGCACGCCGGCGATGCCGCCGAGCAGCACCAGGTCGGAGAGGATGTCGACGAGCCCGGAGGTGAAGATCTCGTTGAGCGCCTCGACGTCGCTGGTCAGCCGGGTGATGATGCGTCCGGCCGGGGTGCGGTTGAACCATGCGAGGTCCAGCCGCTGTAGGTGGGCGAACAGCTCGGCTCGGAGGTCGCGCATCACGAGCTGCCCGGTCATCATCATCGTGCGGCCCTGAGCGGCCTGGAGCAGCGCCCCGAGCAGGAGGCTGACCAGGTAGATCCCGGCCAGCGTCGCGAGGCCTCCGGCCCCCTCGACGGGCAGCCCCATCGCGGCCAGCGCCCTCTGGACCTTGACCGCCGCCGCCTCCGGGCGGGGCCTGAGATAGAGGTCGACGGCCGCGGCGGTGAGCAGGGGGCCGACGATCTGCAGCGCCGAGCCGCCGATCACCAGCAGCGTCGACACGACCACGCGACCGGTGTACGGTCTCGCCCAGTGCAGCAGCCAGGCGGTCAGCCGCCGGTCGCCGCGCTGCTCGCCCTGCCCGGGAACGTCGGGCTCGATCACGCGTCCGGTCCCGTCGGCGTAGCGCTCAGCGGCTCGATCAGCGGCCTGCCCCAGCGCGAGCCGAGCTCCTGGAGCTGCGCCAGCAGGAGCAGGATGCGGTAGCGCCCGGTACGCCGCCACCGCCCCGGGCGCAGCACGTCGGCGGCGAGGAGCGACACGATCGCGCCTGGCAACTGCAGCATCGGGCGCGGGTTGAAGAAGAACGCCAGGAAGTGCGGGTCGTAGTAGGCGCGGATGAACGAAAAGAACACGCGATGCAGCATGCGGGTCAGGGCGACGGTCGGGGCGAAGTCGTTGGCCTCGACGCGGCCGCGCCGGCCGAGCGCATCGAGAACGTCCTCGGCGGCCGCTGCGGCCGTCGTCGTGGCGATAAACACGCCGGTCGAGAAGATCGGGTCGAGAAACCCGGCCGCGTCGCCGAGCAGACAGTAGCCATCTCCGGCGGTGCGCATCACGCGGTAGGAGAAGTTCTGCACGGCGTTGAAGGGGATCGTCCGCTCGGCGTGCGCGAGCCTGCGGGCCACCTCCGGCGTCGCCGCCACTGCCGCGTTGAACATGGACTGGGGTCCGCCGCCGACGCCGCGCCAGCGCTCGACGTCGAGCACCGCGCCGACGGAGACCGTATCGTCGGCGAACGGGATGAGCCAGAACCAGCCGCCGGAGGCAAGCGCGATGGTGATGTTGCCGGCCTCGCGTCCCGGGGGCAGCCAGGCGCCACGGAAGTGAGCCACCGACGCGACCTTGCGGTGCTTCGGGTACGGGAAGCGCCAGCCCATCCGGGAGGCGAGGAACGAGCTCTGTCCGCTCGCGTCGAGGAACACCTTCGGGCGCAGCACCTGCTGGTTGCCGCCTTCGTCCTTGAGCGCGAGGCCGACAAAGCGAGTGCCGTCCCACTGCGGCAAGGTCGCGCGCCATCCCTCGAGCACCTCGGCGCCGCGCGCGCGAGCATTAGCGAGCAGCGCCGCGTCGAACTCGTCGCGGCGGACCTGGTAGGCGTGCGGAATTGCCGGTGCCATCGCATCCTCGAACCAGTAGGCGACGTGCCGGCTGCCGTCGTGGGTGACAAAACTGGCGCCGTCCTTGCGCCGCGTGTGCGGCAGAGAGCGAACGGTGTCGTGGACGCCGAGGCGATCGAGCAACGGCAGCGTGTGCGGCAGCAGCGATTCGCCGACGTGGAAGCGGGGGAAACGCTCGCCCTCGACGATTACCGTCTCGACGCCCGCGGCGGCAAGCAGGGCGCCGGCCGTGCTGCCGGCCGGTCCACCCCCGAGAATGAGAACATCGACGTTGCGTTCACGCGCCATCACGGGAGTCTACAACTCCGCCGCGTCGTCAGAGCTTCCCGAGGATGGCGTGGAGCGCCTCGATCTCGCCGGCAGTGGCGTAGAAGTGGGGCGAAAGGCGGACCCAGCCCTGGCGGCTCGAGGCCTCGATCGAGCGATCGCGCAGCCGGCGCACGACCTCGGCCGGCGGCAAGAACGGGTGGCGACCGGCGACGATGCCGGCGATCGGGTGGCCGGAGCCCGGGGAGCCGACCTCCCAGCCGCGCCGCAGCAGCGTCTCGGTGACGCTGCGTGCGTTGGCGGTTACGCGCTCGTGAACGTCGCCGATCCCGGCCTCGAGAATGAGGTCGAGCGCCGCCGCAAGGCCGGCGTGCAGGACGCTCGCCGGCGAGCCCGGCTCGAAGCGTCGCCCGTCGGCGAGGAACTCGAGATCGTCGAGAAACAGGTCACCCGGGCGGTGCCGGACGTTCCGCCAGCCGGCGAGCACCGGCGTGAGGCGGGCGCGCAGCTCGGGAGTGGTTACAAGCACGCCGGCGCCCTCGGGGCCGAGCAGCCACTTGTGGCCGTCCGCAACCAGGGCATCGACGCCCAGCTCGCCGATGGCCTCGGGTAGCGCGCCGAGTCCCTGGATGGCGTCGAGGACGACGACGATGCCGCGTGCCCGCGCGGCCTCGGCAAGCTCGGCCACGGGCGCCACCCAGCCGGTGTGGAAGGCCACCCACGAGAGGGCGAGGACGCGCACCGGAGGCGCCAGCATGGGGATGACGTCGTCGGCCGCGATCCGTCCGTCCCGCGCCGGGTACCGTCTCACCTCAACTCCGCGGCCGCCCAGGGCCAGCCACGGCGCGACGTTGGCGGCAAACTCCTGCTCCCCGACGAGGACCGCATCGCCCGGCCGCCAGTCGAGCCCCTGCGCCACGAGCGACAGGCCCTCCGAGGTGCTGCGCACGATCGATACGTCCTCCGGCCTCCCGCCGACAAGCTGCGCGGCGAGAGAGCGGATCGACAGGTCGGTCTGGCGCCACGCGTCCCAGCTCTTGCCGCCGCTGCGCTCCTGCTCGTCGATCCGCGTCCGCATGGCATCTGCGACGCGGGCCGGCAGCGGCGCCACGGCGGCGTGGTTCAGGTAAAGGCAGTGCTGGCGCACCGGGAACTCAGCCAGCCAACGGGCGATCTCGAGTGCCACGCCGAGAGTATAGTCACCGCGTGTGCGGCATTGCAGGCTGGGCAGGCGAGGCGCCGCCGAATCCGGAGGAGGGGATGGATCGCCTGCTCGGCGCTCTCGTCCATCGCGGTCCGGACGCCGAAGGCAGGATCATCGGCAGCGGCTGGGCGCTCGGGGCGCGCCGGCTCGCGGTGATCGACCTCGTCACCGGCGACCAGCCGGTGAGCAATGAGACCGCCCAGGTGCACGCGGTGCTCAACGGCGAGATCTACAACTACCGCGAGCTGCGCGAGGAGCTGCTGGCGCGCGGGCACCGGCTGCGCTCGGCCGGCGACACCGAGGTGCTCGTTCATCTCTGGGAGGATGAAGGCCCGGCAATGCTGCACCGGCTGCGCGGCATGTTCGCGCTCGCCATTGCCGACGAGAAGCGCCGCACGGTCTTTCTGGCGCGCGACCGCGTCGGCAAGAAGCCGCTGTACTGGGTGCAGCACGGCGCCGCCGTGGTGTTCGCCTCGGAGCTCAAGGCGCTACGGGCCGCGCTTCCGGGTCAGCCGGCGCTCGATCGCGACGCCCTCGAGGCGTTCCTGATGTTCGGCTTCGTGCCCGAGGGCCAGTGCATCTACGAGGGCTACGCCAAGCTGCCCCCGGCACACTGGCTCAGCGTCGACCTTGCCTCGGGCGGGATCACGACGCAGAGGTACTGGCGGCTCGACCTCACGCCCGATCCTGCGATCTCGTTCGACCGTGCTCGCCGCACGGTCGTCGGATTGCTCGACGAGTCGGTGGCGCTACGGCTGCGAGCCGACGTGCCGCTTGCCGTGTTCCTCTCCGGCGGGCTCGACTCGGGGGTCATCACCTCGCTTGCCGCGCGCCGGCAGACGTCGCTGCGGGCGCTGCACGTCGCTTTCCGCGGGGAGACGGGTGAGCTCGAGCTGGCGCGGGCGGTCGCCGCGCGCGCCGGTGTCTCCCTGAGCGAGCTGGTCGTCGATGCCGACGACTCTCTGCGCGCCCTTCCGATGCTCGCCGAGGTGTACGACGAGCCGCTGGCCGATCCGTCGTGCATCCCGACGTATCTGATCGCGAGGGCGGCGCGCGCCGAGGCCACCGTCGTGCTCAACGGCGACGGCGGCGACGAGTCGCTGGCCGGGTACCGCAGGTTCCTGGCGCAGCGGCTCCGGGCTTGGCCGGGCGCAGCGCGGTGGGGACGGTGGGCGGGCCGGGCGGCATCCGCGCTCGCGCCGCTTGCCGGACGGCCCCGGGGATGGGGACGCCGGCTCGGCGACGGCCTCGCGGCGGTCGATCCCTACCTGGCCTGGGGTCCCGTCAAGCTGTCGGCGGCCGAGACCGCGGCGCTGACCGGAGGCAGCGTGACCGTGCCGGCGCCGTACCGGGCGCTCGTCGAGCATCATGCCGCGCTGGGCCCGGTCAATCGGCTGCGCGCCCTCGAGATGGAGTTCTTCCTTCCCGGCGACCTGCTCGTGAAGATGGACCGCGCGACGATGGCGTGCTCGCTGGAGGCGCGCTCGCCGCTGCTCGATCACGTCATGCTCGAGCGCGCTGCCGGGTTCCCGCCCGGGGTCCTGCTGCGCGGCTGGCGCACCAAGGCGGTCTTGCGTGCGGTGGCGCGCGACATGCTGCCCGCCGCGGTTTGCCGCGCGCCGAAGCGGGGGTTCGAGGTGCCGCTCGAACGCTGGCTCGCGGGGCCGTGGGCGGCAGAGGTACGGGCGCTGCTCGAGGACCCGGGCTCGGCGGTGCGGGGCACGCTCGACCCGCATGGCCTCGAGCCATGGCTCGAGTGGCGGCAGCGCCCGGATCGGCAGCGTGCCGCGCGGGCCGTCTACACCCTGCTCACGCTTGAGCACTGGCTGCGCCGCTGGCTGTAATAACGAAAGGGGCCGGGCTGCGAGCCCCGGCCCCGGTGAGCGCCCCGGCTCCCGGCCTAGCTGCGTCCGTGCGGACGCGCGCTGCTCGAACCGCTGTGCGATGCACTCGGTGCGGACCGGTTGGCCGAAGCCGGAGGCGGTGAGGCCGACCGCGGCGCCGACGAGCTCGGCGGCGAGTACGACCTCGGCGCCGATCCACTGGGCGGAGAAGGCTGATAGCTCCGGGGCGTCGAGACCGTACCGCCTCCCCGGGTCGACTCGGAGGCCTCCGGGCGGGAGTTGACGCTGTACGGCGTGCTCCGCGTCCATTCCTGAACCGGCGGGCGGGCCGGCGAGTACCCGCCGGTCTCCTGCGCCGTCTCCCGGGACGGGGAACGGCGTACGGAAGAGCTGCCGGCGGCAGCTCCGCTCTCGGGGGTGTAGACGCGGACCGTGCGCTCGCCGCGTCCCGTCGAGACGACCCAGGTCTCTCCCCGCTGCCGGCCGGCGCCGTCAGCGCCGGCTCCGCTGCCCGTGCCGGTGATCTGGCTCTCGTACGACCTGACCCTGGCGGCATAGCCGAGACGCCGCGACGGCGGGGGCTGGGCCGGGGCCGGCTTGCTGGGTGCCGGTTGCACCTCGCGCGAACGCGGCGCGCTCGGCTCGCGGCCCGACGTCGGCGAGGGCTCGCGTGCAGGTGCGCTGCGCGGCGTCTCCGAGCTTGGCGACTGCCCGCGGGGCGGTGCAGTGCGCGAGGTGTCGGTGCTGCCGGTTCCGGACCCGTTGGCGCCCGGCGTTCCGCCCTGGACCGGGGGGGCCGAGCCGGCGCCGCGCCCAACGGTCGAGCGGGGTTGCCGCGGTGTGCCCGACGTATCGATGATCGGAGCTCCAGATCGCCGAGACCAGTTACGCTCGGTTACCGGGGCGGTTCCGGTTTCCCCGTCACGGCCGCCGCCGGCGGCGCGCGGCGGGTTGGAGACCATGTCGCCGGTCCGGATCGACCGCAGCCGCGTCGTCGCGGGTGTTTCCCGCTCCGCCTGGTCGTCGCGCCCCAGGATGCGGCCGAGATCAGGCACGGACCTTCCGCCCGCGTTGTCGTCGAAGCTACCGTCGAGACTCCTCTCCACGTCCCCGCGTGAGGGCCGGGTAACGAGAGGACCCGAGCGGATGAGGCCGCGGGCGTCGCCGTCGGCGCCCCGCAGCACACGACCCGGGTCGACGCGCACGCGGTCGAGCCGCGAGTTGGTGAACTGGTCGGAAGGGACCATGCTCCACGGCCTGGGATCGACATCATGCAGGCGCACGCGACCGGAAAAATCGTAGGCGTTGCCCCACCGGCCCGGGCCGCGGGGACCCGATCCGCCATGTCCCCCGGGGCCGCCCGGCTCGCCGCTCGAGTCGTGGTCGTCGCGATGATGGCGATCGAAGTACGGCCAGTCGTAGTAGCCGCGCGGACACCAGCCGATGTAGCCGGGGGTGTAGAGCCAGTGCACCCACGCCGGTCCCCATACCTGGTCCCAGCACCACAGCCAGCCGAACGAGGCGTCCAGGTACCACGAGCCGTAGTGGTAGGGATACCATCCCCAGGGCTCGTAGGAGATCCAGTTCCAGCCCACCGGCGTCCAGTGCCAGCGGCCGTGGTTGTACGGCGTCCAGCCGGTCTGCGTGTACGGCCGCCACGCCCAGTTCGAGTAGGCGTCGACATACACCCATGTGCCGTAGGAGTCGAGCACGGCCGCCCGGCCTGCCGAGCCGGTTCCGACGACCTCGGCGGTCCGCGTCGCCGGCGCCGGATGCCGGCGTTCGTCGACCCACGCCCAGAAGTCGTCGTTCGCTGCCGCGAGGGTAGCCTTCTGCACGCCGGCGTCGCCGTTGAGCGCCGCCTCCTGCCCCGTGCGCAGCAGCACCGAGCCGACGCCCGCCGGCAGCTCGGCAAGCCCGTCATGGGTCTCGACGTGAAGCTGCCCGGAGCGCAGATCGAAGCGATACAAACCCGGCCGCGACAGGAACAGCGTGCCGCCGGGGTAATCGAAGCGAACGGTGCCGTCGCCCTGCGCGGTGGCCGGGATCTCGATCGCCGCGGTGCCTTCCTGCAGGAAGAGCACGGTGCGCTGCGCCGGGTTCTCTCGCGAGGCCGCCAGCGCGTCGAAGTCGAGCGTGGTGAACTCGTCGAGCCACACGGTGGAGCCGTCGGCAAGCTGGACCTCGACGCGTGCGCCGCGAGCCGTGTCGATCCGGTCGCCGGTGATCACCGGCATGTTGACGACGGCGTCGACGTTCTCCTTGGCCTCGGCAGCCTGCACGGTCGCGTAGCGTTCGAGGTACGAGATGTAGCTCAGTGAGGTCATCTCGTCCCCGGCAAAGGCCAGACCGGCTACCGATGCGGCTGCTGCCGTTACGGTGGCGATGAGCTTGTTTGACCTCATGGCTGACTCCCTTCGCTCCCACCAGCCCGAGTGTGCAATCCCCGTGCCACCGATGGCGCGGATCTGGAGTGCAAAAAAGCGCTCACTCGATTGCCCCCGGCGGCCTGCTAGCGGTCGCGGAGCGCGTCCAGGGCAACCTGCTGCTGGACCTGGCGGAGCTTGACCAGGGTCCGCGGAGGGTAGACGCCCGACCGCAGCGAGGTGTTCGGATAGGTGATGCAGCCGGGGCCCATGAGGACTCCGGGGTTGGTCACGGTGTTGCACCCGGTCCGGCAACCGTCGCCGAGGACCGCGCCGAACTTCCGCAACCCGGTGCGGACCGTCCGCCCGTCGTGCGGGAACGTCACGTCTGTCCCCACGTTCTTGACGTTCGACAGGATGGTCCCGGCCCCGAGGTTGACCTTGCGTCCGAGGATCGAGTCGCCGACGTAGTTTTGATGCGGGGCGTGGGCGCCATCGAGGAGGATTGCGCGCTTCACCTCGGTGTGGGCGCCGATGACGCAGCCGGCGCCGACGATGACGCCGCCGCGCAGGTACGCGCCCGTCCGGACCTCGGCGCCTTCCTCGATGATGATCGGCCCGCGCAGCACCGCGCCCGGCTCGATCCGGCACCCGGCGGCGATGCACAGCGGTCCGCCGAGCAGGTGGACGCCCTCCGGAACCGTGGCGGTCACAGCCCAGGTCCCCCAGGCCGCGAAGTATTCGTCCATCCGGGGACCGAGCGCGGCCCAGACCGGTTGGCCTTCGGCGAACAGGCCAGCGTGCGCAAATCCGGCGAGATCGAAGAACGCCGCCGCAGACAGGTCGCTCATGGCGGTGAGTATAAGCGCTAGCGCTTCTTGCGGGCGTGGTTCGACGGCACCGGTCGCGGCTCTCCGTCGGCCTGGGGAGCGGCGGTCGCCTCGGCCTTGGGACTCACCGCGGCCGGCCGGCGGACAATCACCACGGTCTGGTCGTCGACGGGCGACGACGTCCCCGCGAACGAGGAGACCGCGTGGAAGATCGTCTGGCAGATCTCGGCCGCGGAGAGGGCGGCGTGCCGCCTCACCAGCGTCTGCAGGCGGGGTAGGCCGAACTCCTCGTCGGTCCGATGGTGGTGGCACTCGGTGATCCCGTCGGTGTAGAGCACCAGGGTGTCGCCGGGGCCGAGCTGCGCGAACCCGCGCAGATAGGTGGCGTCGGGGAACGGGCCGAGGACGGCGCCGCCCACCCGCAGATGCTCGACGCGGCCGTTGTGGTGGACGATGAACGGCGGCACGTGGCCGGCGTTGGTGTAGATAAAGTTGCCGTTGGTCTCGAGCTCGGCGACAAACAGCGAGACGAACTTCGACGCCAGATTGGAGCGGTTGATGATCGCGTTGAGGCGTTCGATGGTACGGGAGACCTTGAAGTCGCGCGTCAGCCCCATGCGCAGGCCCATGTAGACGTCGCGCACCTGCAGCGCCGCCGGCAGCCCGTGCCCGGAGGCGTCGGCGATCACCAGGTCGAACATCTCCGGGGTAACGGGGATGTAGTCGTAGAAGTCGCCGCCGACCTCGTCGGCCGGGCGCGAGTTGCCGGCGATGTCGAAGTCCGCGTAGCGCGGCGTCCGCTTGGGGAGGATCGAGCTCTGGATGCGCCGGGCATCCTGGATGATCACCTCGTAGCGCTCGCGCTGCAGCTTCTGGTTGATCGCCAGGCGGACGATGTTGAGCGGCGCGCGCAGCGCCTCGATGTTGCCCTGGCCGGGGACCACGTCAAACGAGATCAGGTAGTTGCCGTCGGAGATCGAGACGGCGGCGAAGCGCTCGCGGGTCCCCAGTTGGGCCTCGAGCTCCGGGTCGAGCTCAGGGGCGTTGCGGTCCATGACGACGAGGCCCGAGTCGAGAACCGCCTCGATTGCCGCGTAGGCGCGAGGGACGCGAGTGCCCAGCGGCGTGCCGCGGGCGCTGCCGAAAGTCTCCATCAGCTCGTACTCGTTGTCGTCGAGCCGATACACCCGACCGCCGAGGAGGCCGAGATCGGCCCGGAAGTTGACTGCCATGTGCTCGGCGACGTTCCGAATGGTGCCGAGGATGTCCGACCCGTGCTCGATCGCATCGAGCGTCCTCTCGACCTTGCGGAACAGCGACTTGGGAGTGCTTTCTCGCGGTTCTTGCCGCGCTTTCTCTGTGTTTTTCCTGGTGGCCATACGATCCCTCTGGGCATGAGACACCACAGCGCAAAAGGGCGCGTGGTGACGAGGAAGACTACCACGCCGCGACGCGCGCGATGGCCCGACCCCGGGGTCAGGCCCCGGGCGGCGACTTCGGCAAGGAGGCGAACAGCGTGGTTGCGTCCGGGTTGCCCGGGTCGAGCTTGAGTGCGCGATTGAGACTCTTGCGGGCGACGTCGGGCCGCTTTCGGGCGAGCTCCGCTCTGGCGATGGCGACGTACACCTCGGGAAGCTTCGGCGCCATTCTCCGTGCTTTCTTGTAGAACGAGATCGCCTGATCGATCCGTCCCCGGGAGAGCTCGAGATCGCCCCGGACCAGGAGCTGGTGCGGCGAAGCCGCCGACATTCTCGCTGCCTCGATCGCGGTGCGCGCCTCGGCTTCTCTCCCAAGCGAGCGGAACAGCCCGGAGAGGTTGGAGAGGATCGTCGGGTTGTCGGGAACGATCTCGAGCGCGTGCCCGTACGCCTCGAGGGCGCCCGCCGTGTCGCCGGTACGCCGCCTGGCGACGCCGAGGTTTCCCCAGGCGAAGGCGAACTTCGGCGCGAGGCGGATCGCGTTCTCAAAGAACCCGCTGGCGCTGCTGACATGCCCCCCGCGCAACTCATCGGCGCCTCGGTTGTTGAGGTAAAGCGCGGTGATCCACATGTCGTCGAGCTCTTTGAACTGCGCCGGGCGCTCGCGCCGTGTCAGGTCGAAGTCGTAGTACTTGGTGGCGTCCTCGGCGTAGTAGACGGCGAGCACGTGGTTGTTGACGACGATGAGGTCGCCTTCCTTCTCGCTCGAGCGCACCTTCAGCACCAGCCCCATAGACACGGGAATACCGATGCTGCGGCCGAGGGCGATGAACAGGTTGGTGAACGACAGGCAGTTTCCCTGTCGCCGGTGATACGCCTCGGCGGCCGTCAGGGTCGTGCGGAGTTGGTACGAGAAGGGGAACGCGCGCTGGTCGAACAGCGAGGTCTGCAACTGGTCGAGGCGCCGGCCGGGGGTCCCCCATCCCGCGAGGTGGGTGGCCTCCTCCCGCATCGTCTCGGTGACTTGCAGGGGGTTCGACACCTCGCGCGGATCGACGCCACGCTTGCGAACCTCGGCTTCCCACTGCTGCGGGGTGAGGTTGACGAGCATCCGTGGCGACGACGCGCACGCCACGAGAAGAAGCGCGAGCAGCGCCACTGCCGTTCTTGCCGCTGAAGAGGACGAGCAATTCACGTGTCAGGCTCCGATCCTGCCTTGATTACTGCGGCGCCGGCGAATTGGTTTCACTGCGCCCTTCCTCTACGGGTTGTTGCGGAGCAGTCCGGCAATCACTTTTGCGTACTTTCTTCCGACCGAGACCCTGCGGCCGTGGCGCAGCACGAGAACTTGACCGCCGTGGAACCAGGACTGCAGCTCGTGAATCTGGTCGACGTTGACGATCCACGAGCGGTGCACGCGAATGAACCTCTGGGGATCGAGGCTGCCCATGAGGTCGTCCATCGTCTCGCGAACGAGGTGCGACTGCTGGTCGCTGGTGTGCAGCGCCATGTAGTTGCCGTCCGCCTCGATCGCCTCGACGTCGCGGACCGGGACAAACACCACGCGGCCGGCGGTGCGGACCGCGAACCTCTGCAGGTAGCGCCGTCGTTGCTGGACGTCGGAGAGCAACGCGAGGACCCGGCGGCTGGCCTCGGCTGTATCGCGCAGGGCGAGCCTCTCGCGGGCGCGCCCGAGCGCCTCCCGGAACCGCTTGCCGTCAAACGGTTTGAGCAGGTAGTCGATGGCGTGGAAGTCGAACGCCTTGAGGGCGTACTGATCGTACGCGGTAACGAAGATCAGCGCCGGGAGGTGCGTGGGGTCGAGCTCCGCGAGCACCTCGAAGCCATCCATCTCGGGCATCTGGATGTCGAGGAAGGCGAGGTCGGGCTCTCTGTCGCGAATTGCGGCGAGCGCCTCGGCGCCGGTGCGAGACTCGCCGACGACCTCGATATCGGGCTCGCCGGCGAGCAACTGGCGCACCCGCTCCCGCGCCAGCGGTTCATCGTCGACGATCAGCACGCGGATGCTCACGAGCCGCCTCCCGGACGCACTGGTGCTGCCGTGCCCGAGGCTCGCTTGAGCGGCAGGTGCAGGCGCGCCACCAGACCGCCGCCGGGGTTGGCCGCGAGGTCGAGACCGGCCGCGTCACCGTAGAGCTGGTGCAGGCGCTCACGGGTGTTGGCCAGGCCGACGCCGTGGCTGCCGTCGCCCGTGCGACCTGGGCTCAACCCGACGCCGTTGTCGGCGACCTCGATCTCGAGGGTGCGGCCGGAGTCTCGGGAGCGCACCGTGACCGTTCCGGGGGCCAGGCGGGGTGCGATTCCGTGGCGGATCGCGTTCTCGACGAGTGGTTGGAGGATCAGGTTGGGGACGAGCGCGTCGAGCGTTCCGTAGCCGGGCTCGACGACCACGGAGAGGCGATCGGAGAAGCGCATTCGCTCGATCTCGAGATAGCGCTCCAGGACATCCAGCTCGCGCCGCAGCGGGATCTCGTGCTCATCGGTAGACGACAGCGTAGTTCGTAGCAACTCTGACAGCAGCACGATCATGCGCTCGGCGCCCTCGGGGTCGGCGTGAACGAGGGCCGCGATCGAGTTCAGTGTGTTGAAGAGGAAGTGAGGATGCAACTGCGCCTTGAGCACGGCGAGCCGGGCCTGGGCGAGCTGGGCCTCGAGCTGGGACTGGCGCAGCTCGCGCTCCTGGAGGGAGCGGCGGAAGGCGATCGCCTGCAGAGCCGTCACGGTCGCGGCGTAGGCCAGCAGGGTGACCGCCGCGTAGCGGATGAGCAGCTCCTCGTAGAGCCTTGGAAGGGGCAGCTCGGCGAGCGCGCCGAGGATCTCCGTGGTGTCGAACAGGTGGGACTCGATCTTCACCGCGGCGACGTCCCACGCCGCCATCAGGACGAGGACAACCGCGCCGCCGCCGGCGAGGGTGGGGACGCTCCGCCGCCACTGTCTTCCGCGGGCAGGGAACGACCGGACCATGGCGGCAATCGGTCCAGTGGCGAACGCGAAGAAGATCCACGACAACCACGAGTGGGCGAGAATCGGCAGCAACGGGACCGGCTTGGCGGACAGCAACCGGCTGGCGTAGGAGTTGCTGCCGAACAGCAAGGCGACGACGGTCCAGACCGCGGCGGCGCTCCACCAGGTCCGCCACCACCCGCGCGGCCGTCCGTCGATTCTCACGGTGTCAATCTACCGCTCCGGCGGTGGAAATGCGTGCCCATCTCGGGACGAATGGTAACTGGGACGTGACGAACGGGGGAATCCGAGGGACTAAGAGCCTGTCCGCGAATAGGGGTGGGTCGCGTTACGAGCGCCGCGGGGTCAGATGCAAGGCGCCGCGACGACGGCGATGTACCTCCATCACCGAGGAGCGGCAACGCCGCAGATGGCCCCGCGCCGCTCGTAACCCGAAGGGCGCAGGGGGATTGCGGCCGCATGCTGTGTCGGGCGGGGGGGGCGGGGGTAGAGCAAAG
>Ga0315273_10000894_pt1 | contig 32445 bp, 33 predicted proteins | sample YL17G02_0_MG_FD_205753 | JGI IMG/M metagenome (GOLD analysis project Ga0315273, IMG submission 205753) | Sediment microbial communities from Yellowstone Lake, YNP, Wyoming, USA - YL17G02_0 | ecosystem: Environmental > Aquatic > Freshwater > Lake > Sediment | place: USA: Wyoming | collected...
GCGAATCAAATGCGATATTCTCCACAGTGCGCCTCCTTGTGTCATTAAGCACATCCGGCCAGAACATAATTCTCGCCGAGGGAGGCGCACGCTCATAAAATCATTGCGAGCGAAGCGAAGCAAACTCATCGCCACGAACTACGGAACACTCGATTCGGGTACTTTTTCAACAGGCCCCGGGGGGCAGTGCCACCGCCCCGGATCACTCTCACCTCACTCCGCAAACAAAACGCCCCGGGACTCTTCCGAAAGTCCCCGGGGCATTGCCGGGCCAACGACACACCGAACGGACAGGCGGTCAGTTCGTAGCCGACACAGCGCTTGAATCTGACGGGACGGTGACCGATGCGGCAACGTTGCCGCCCTTGGTCCCTTTGCCATCGTTATTGCCACCAGAATAGGCGCCGTTCACCGGATCGGAGGAAATCGGATTGTGTCCGCATCCTCCCAATAGAAACATGCTGATCAAAGCCGTTGCAACAACCCCTGCGACCATCGCCATACCCTTCGTCCGTTTCATCGTTCCCTCCTTCGCTCCGTGTTCTATTCTAATGGCCAGACCTGCTTGATTGTCTCGTGTAATCCTCCCAGTTCCCATGCCTGCAATATTGCTGCCCACGGTGGCTGATTCGAGCGCACCCGTCCATCTGCTTGTCTCCAAGCCGGTTGGCAGCCCCAATTTCGTGCCTGTGCATTCCCTGCACAGCCATGAGCTCCGAATCGGTTCTCAGACGCTGGGGAGATTCCGATAGAATGCGGGAAGTGTCCGATGGCGCCCTATGGAATGATCCGAGTGCGCTGTCCTCGGTTGACGGCCCAGGTTGGACCCAAGCAAGGGCCCGTTTGTGGCCGTCAGATAGCAGCGGCGACGGTCAGGAGTTCAGGCGGCGCCCATTGCCCCTTGCTCTTTCTCCCCGTGCTTGTATAATCTCATCAGGACGCCGCGGTCTGAACGTGCCCATGCGCAGATCCCCGCGTCCAGGTTGAAGGTGATGGCGTGATCATTGATGCAAAAAACCGCGGGACCCCGCTCTTCCGGGCAATCCTCGCCGGAGGAAGCCTGTGTCTTGTGCTGACCCTCTGTAGTTGCCGCCAGGAGTCTCCAGGGCAGGCCCCACACACACCGAGTACCGGGGCCGCGGGTGACTCTCACCCGGCCGCCCTGGTGCAGGGCCTCCCGTCCGTGGCGCCCGGCCCTCGCGTGGGATTCGCCGATGTTGCCGCCCGGGTGACCCCAGCGGTTGTAAATGTCTTCTCCGAGCGTATCGTGGTCACCCGTGACCGTGTGAGCTCGCCCTTTTGGTCCGATCCCTTCTTCGATTTCTTTGGTCAGCGCTTCTACTCCGTTCCAAGGGAACGCCGTGAGACGTCGCTGGGCTCTGGAGTCATTGTCAGTGACTCAGGGATCGTCCTGACCAACAATCACGTGATCGAAGGCGCCCAGGAAATTCAGGTGGCCCTTGCGGACGGCCGAAAGTTCACGGCGCGCCTGCTTGGGACCGACCCCGCCACCGACGTCGCCGTGCTGAAAATCAAAGCAGAGAATCTGCCGGTCATTCCGATGGGGGACTCGGACTCGGCGCGCATCGGCGATGTGGTTCTGGCGATTGGCAATCCCTTCGGTATTGGGCAGACAGTCACGATGGGGATTATCTCAGCGACGGGGCGATCCGACGTCGGCATTGTAGACTACGAGAACTTCATCCAGACCGATGCGGCCATCAACCCCGGTAATTCCGGCGGAGCCTTGGTTGACGTGTCTGGCAACCTGATCGCTATCAACACAGCAATCTTCTCAAGGTCGGGGGGCTATCAGGGAATCGGCTTCGCTGTTCCCATCAACATGGCCCACGCCGTGATGCAGAGCATTCTCACCACAGGAACGGTCGCGCGCGGCTCGCTGGGCATGTCCTTCCAGGACATCAATGAGAGCATCCGGACCGCCTTTGGCATGGAGGGGTCGGGAGGCGCCCTGGTCAATGAAGTCACGCCCGATGGACCTGCCGATCGCGCCGGCCTGCGCCGTGGCGACATCGTCACCGAGTTCGAGGGCCAGAAGGTTGCCGACGCAATGGATCTGAAACGACGGATCGCCCTGACTCCGCTGGGGTCCGAAATCGGGCTGGCGTACAAGCATGGCTCGCAGCAAGCGACCGCACGTCTCAAGATCACCCAGATGAAGACCGAGTACACGTACCTGTCTGGAAACCCGAAGCAGTGGGTCAGCCCCATCGAGGGGGTCGTCGTCGAGACACTCGACCGGCATACAGCCGAACGTCTCGGGCTGCGGCCGGATGCGCAGGGCGTGATCGTCAAGGACATTGTCGAACGATCACCGGCGGCGTACTCGGGCCTGCGCGTCGGCGATGTGCTTCTGGAAATCAATCGGGAGCAGGTTCAGTCGGTCGATGACTTCAAGAACCTTGTAAGCCGTAACGAAGGGAAAACGCTGATTTTGCTGGTCTCTCGAGGCGGCCGGCTGTATTACCTTTCGTTGTCGTAGCAGCGATGTTGACGGCGGAAGGCAATTAGGTCTTGGGAAAGGTGGAACATGTTGGTTAATAGTCGAAATATGGTCATACCGGTTGCTGTCTGCCTCGGCCTCATGTTGGCCGGATGTGGTAACTCCGGTACCCCTGAGACTGGTCAAGCCAAACCGGGCTCGACGCCGGCTGCTGCTGGCGCAACGCAGGCGACAGCGAAGAATGCAGAGTCAAAGCACCCAGAATGGATCGCGCCAAGCCGCAACTGGCCGGATACGATGCGCTGGGCATTCGACTCGGCGGGCGAGCATGTTCAGGATGGGCTTTTCATGCGCCTTCGGCCGGAAGTCGCGCAGAACTTCATCCCCGGGTTGTTCAAAGACGCGCAGCCGCTCCAATGCCAGTTGTTCATGACTCTGCGGCCTATTCCGGAGTGGCCCCTGGCGCGTGGGCTGGTGATTGATTCGGTGGTCTTCCATGACCCCATCCGCCGCAAGACGCTCCCGGGGTTGCCGATGATGCCGACAGAGCGCGCCTCCGAAAGCCAGACCGTTCGCACATCTTTTGCGACGGTCATGAAGAAGCCATATACGCCAACTGTTACCGAGGGGCAGCTCCTTGAGCCCACTGTCTACATGCATTGGGACAAAAGACAGATAGTGGCCACGTTGCCGCCAGTTCCCGTCAGGTTCGTCCGGAGTGAGAACCAATGAGCCAGGCGGACCCTCGCGTTTCTATCAGGTGAGGATCTGCCGCGTCGTCAATGTAGTTTCCGCCTGTTGTCGCGGGATTCCCGTGATCATTTTGGCCGCGATTCGATTTGTCCATGTCTGATCTGAGCAACGGCCGTCTTCGGGTATCTCTCACCGCGGCGGGTGATGCTGCGGATGTCCACGTTGTCCGGTTGGACGGGGCGGTGGACACGATCACCGCGCCGGAAGTTGACACCGTGATCGCTTCATTGGTGAGCCAGCGGCGCCTGCGAATCATCCTCGATCTCGCGGGCGTAGGATACATCTCGTCTGCCGGATGGGGGGTATTTGTCTCCCGGCTTCGTGAAATCCGTGAAGGTGGCGGTGACCTGAAACTGGCGCGCATGACCCCGGATGTCAGGGAGATCTACAATCTCCTCGAATTCGAAGGCGTGCTTCCGCATTTCGACCATCTTGAATCGGCACAGGCCGCATTCAATGGCGGCAATGGTCATTCGGCGCCGCGACCATCGACAGTTGCCGCAGCGATCCCGGCTCCTTCCCGCCCGCAGACCGGTCCGTCGCCGAACCCGCTCGGCATCCCGCAGCTTGACGCGGCAGTGTTGCAACTTGTTCTCGAAGATCCATTCTACAGTCTGGTCGAGATCAAGGCGCGTCTCGCGGAGTTGGGCCATCATGCGGTCGGCTACTGGACCGTTTGGACGATTCTGCGACGGCACCGCCTGCTGAGTCGGCGGCGCCGTTTCCGCCATTTTCGGCGTCATCAGATGGGGATGCCGATGGTGCAATCCCGATGAGTCTGTTGCGCCACCGTCGGGCTCGTCATCCACTCTCTCCGGTCAGCCGACGAGCCATAGATCGATCCCCTGCCGATGCGGCGCGGGTTGCCGGCCCGAGTCGCATGGAACCGGCGCCCGGCTTCGACGGAACCTCGCCTCTCGCACGGTGGCTTGCGGCTGACTCCCTGATGTCTCTTTGCACGCTGGCCTTCCCAGATTTCCGGGATATCTACGGTATCTCGCGTTTGCTGATGGTTGCCCATGCTGGCGGATCGCCGCTGGGTTGGGCGATGATGCCGTGGGATGAGCGTGCCCGGTTTGTCGATGAGTGGCTTGCCGCGCGAGAACACAATCCTATCGTGTCAGAGCAGCAGAGGCAGCCCGCATGTCCGAACCAGTCGGCCCGTCTCCCGGAGATTGACCCGGCTCTTCAGCAGGCCGGTTTTCAAGCGGGTGCATCGATCGAAACCGGCAGGAGCACCTCTTATTGTGTTCTATGGGGGCACACTTCGGTCGTCGCGCATTTGGCTCTACCCGCGCACTCATTGGACGGCACGGACGATGCGATTCTCGAAGGGGCACTCTGGCCCCAGTTGCTGGTGGCGTTGAGCAACATGGCACGGATGGAATACTTGCGCGAGCTATCCTACGTCGATTCCATCACCAGGGTTTTCAACCGGCGATACTTCAATCTGCGTCTCACCGAAGAAACCAGCCGTGCGCGCCGTTCCCAGCGGCCGTTGTCGCTCCTCGTGTTCGATATCGATCACTTTAAGGACCTGAACGATTCACTCGGGCACCAGGCCGGCGATGTCATCCTGCGCCGTCTGGCGGAATATGTTCGCTGGACCGTGCGCTCGACCGATCTTCTGTGCCGATTGAGCGGAGACGAGTTCGCCATCCTGATGCCTGACATCGATGCCGACGATTGCCTGCGATCTGGAGAACGGCTCCGGGCATCCCTGCCCAACCGGCGCTTCACGCTCGACGCCGGGTCCACGACGGTCCCTGTGGCGATCTCGATTGGCGGCGCAGTCTTCCCGCGTCACGCCGATAACGCCGAATCCCTCCTCTGGTGCGCTGATATGGCGCTTCTTGCGGCCAAACAGCAGGGCAGAAACCGCCTTGTCCTATATGATCCTTCCTTGAGTGGCGGCAAGGATGCAAGGTGATCGGGCCGGCCGGCCCGCAGTTCCCTCAATGATCGCGTGGCATTTTCTGTTCCCCGCTCAAACTGAAAGGCTGATCGCGCGTAACTGAACGGGACGAGAGCCGCGCCACTTTCTAACGCCGCAATCCGAATCGAAGCCATGTCAGACCTTGCTCACAATAGCCCTGATCCAAGGGCGCGTCCCGTCTTAAGCCGGCGTTCCCGTGTTGCAGCGGTCATGACATCTCCGGCAACCGTTCTTGACGACTACAACCGCTTGCTGGACTTGGTTGGAGTTGTCGATAGCCTGAACCGTGATACGGACACGCTGCTCAAGCTCAACCTCTCTTGGACCAAGTACTTCCCCGCCTGTTCCTCGCAGCCCTGGCAGGTGGAGGGAGTCGTTCGTTCTCTGATCGAGTACGGATTCCCGCGTGAGCGGCTGCTGCCCATCGAAAACAAGACCGTTGTCACCGACCCGATCAAAGGCGCGCAGAACAATCTCTGGCTGCCCATCCTGAAGCATTATGGGCTGACATTCACACCGCTGCCGGATGTCGAGTGGATGGTCTTCAAGTTTAAGTCGGATCTCCTGAAGCTCAATCAGATTTTCCCTGAGGGGATCGAGATTCCGAAGATCTATCCAGGAAAGCAGATCATCCATTTCCCGACCATCAAGACCCACGGTCACTCCATCACCACCGGTGCGATCAAGAACGCTTTCGGCGGATTGCTCAAAGAAGTGCGGCATTACGCGCATAAGTACATTCACGAGGTCATGGTCGATCTGATGCTGATGCAACGCGAGTTGCATCCCAAAGTGCTGGCCGTGATGGACGGCACCGTGTGCGGCGATGGGGCTGGGCCCCGGACCATGATTCCCCGGATCGGCAATGTGCTTCTGGCCTCCTACGATTCGGTCGCCATAGATGCCATCGCAGCGAGAGTCATGGGCTTCGATCCATTATCGATACCGTATCTTCGCATGTGCCACGAACGTGAGTTGGGCGTCGCCGATACCGCGGCAATTGATATCGTCGGCGACGATATCGCGGCGATCAATCTCGGCTTCCATACGAAGCGCTCGCTGGTCATCTGGGGAGACCAGATGCTGCGCAAAGGACCGCTGCGTTTCCTGGAGAAAATCGCGCTCCACTCGCCCTTGGTGGTCTGGGCGCCTTTCGCATCGAATGTCTATCACGACTGGTTGTGGTATCCTACGGTCGGACAGAAGATCATCCGCGGGTTCATGAAGAACGAATGGGGACAACTGTTCAGATCCTATCGCACGAAGTTCGGGGGACATTAATGCCCACCATCGCGATCATCGGTGCATCCAGTGACCGGAATAAGTTCGGCAACAAAGCCGTGCGTGCCTACCTCCAGCAGGGTTGGACTGTGTACCCGGTCAATCCATCCGCGTCAAGTATCGAGGGATTGAAAGCGTATCGTTCAATCCGCGATGTGCCGCGGCCTGTCGATCGAGTCTCTGTCTACCTGCCTCCAGAGGTGGGTACGACCATTCTGGAGAGCATCGCTGCGGTGGCTCCCGCCGAAGTGTTTCTTAACCCTGGGTCAGAATCGGACTCCTTGATCAGCCGGGCCGGGCAACTTGGTCTCAACGTTGTCGTTGCCTGTTCAATCGTGGACATCGGTCTCAGCCCTTCACATCTCGATTAAGCGTTGTGTCGTTCGCTTGAAGCCATGACACCCTACACGTTGCAGTGCGGCTGGTGCAACCGGAGCTACCCTTCCGATGTCGTGCAAGGGCTCTGCCTCGACTGCAAACGCCCGCTGCTGGCAAAGTACGATTTCAAGGAATCAGACGGACTCAGAATCCGCGATCAGCTGAATTCCGGTCCCTGGTCGCTGTGGCGTTACCATGAAGTCCTCCCACTGGCAGACCTGACCCGCATTCTGTCCCTTGGTGAGGGGGGCACCCCGCTGGTCGGCGTTCCGCGGCTGGCCTCCCGGATTGGCCTCGCACAACTGTGGATCAAGGACGAATCACAAAACCCCACCGGCTCATTCAAAGCGAGAGGGATGTCGGTTGCCATCTCCCGTGCTGTCGAGCTTGGTGTCCGGCAATTTTGCCTCCCGTCGGCAGGGAACGCAGCCGGGGCGGCAGCGGCCTATGCTGCCCTGGCGGGATGCAGGGTCCGGGTGTACATGCCCTCGGACTCCGGAGATGCCTTCTTCGCCGAATGCCGTAGTTATGGAGCGGATGTGTACGCGGTCAGTGGCACAATTGCCGATTGCGGGCGTCGCATGGCCGCCGAATGCAATCCCGCCGAATGGTTCGATCTATCAACCCTGAAGGAACCCTACCGTCTCGAAGGGAAGAAAACGATGGGATACGAGCTGTTCGAGAACTTCGGCGGGTGCCTGCCCGATGTGATTGTCTATCCCACCGGCGGTGGCACCGGATTGATCGGGATGTGGAAGGCATTCGCCGAGATGCAACAACTGGGGTGGATTGGCAGCCGACGCCCACGCATGATCAGTGTCCAGACAACCGGCTGCGCGCCCATCGTCAACGCCTATGAACGAGGGATGGACACCGCGGAGCCGGTGACTAATCCACGCACGGCTGCGTTGGGTCTTCGTGTTCCTGGCGCGGTGGGCGACTTCCTGATGCTCCGCTCAATCCGCGAATCCGGGGGATGTGCACTCGCCGTGACCGAGCAGGAGTGGGCCGAAGGCCAGGCATGGCTGGCCAAGGATGCCGGCCTGTTTGCCTCTCCCGAGGGGGGCGCGGCCGTCGCCGCCACGAGGAAACTCCTCGCCCAGGAGTTGGTTTCTGCAGACGACAGAGTCGTCGTATTCAATACCGGGTCCGGCTTCAAGTATCCGCCCTCGACATGGCCGCGTGTTGCAGCACGACCATGAATCGTCCCGAAATCCCTGCTTTGCCTCCGCGCCGGTCAACTCATCCCTCTCACCCGTCGATAAACCTCTTATGGAGTGTCCCGTCATCCGCCGGGCTCCACAGAGGCCATGACAGTCAAGCCGCTCTCATGTCACGAGGTCGCAACTCCCGAGATATCAATCGTCGTGCCAATGCACAACGAGATCGATAATCTCCCCGGGACGATTGATCGCATCGCCAGATCGCTGGCAGAAACGCACTGCACTTTCGAGATCATCGCCGTCGATGACGGGTCCACGGATGCGACCCGCAGACGGCTCGAGGCGATCGCGGCCGGGGATGCGCGACTGCGCGTGGTGTCGTACTCGATAAACCGCGGTCGCGGCTTTGCACTGAGACGAGGTTTCACAGCCGCACGCGGCCGGATTATCGCCACCATCGATGCCGACTTAAGCTACGATCCGTCGCACATCGGACAGATGCTGCGGATGCTCGACGAACATCCCGAGGCTGACTTTGTTGTTGGCTCTCCCTACGCCAAGGGTGGTAGTACTGTCCATGTCCCGCGTGGCCGGCTCTGGATATCGCGCTGGGGCAATCGGATCCTGGGACTGGCAATGCCGGGCCGTCTGACCGCCGTCACTGGAATTCTGCGTGCCTATCGGCGCGAAGTCCTCGACGTGCTCGATCTGGAATCGAATGACAAAGAGATCCATCTGGAGATTGTCTCGAAGGCACTCGCCGCGGGCTTCGTTCCCGTCGAGATGCCAGCGGTTCTGACCGGTCGAGTACGCGGCAAGTCGAAATTCCTGTTGCGGGCAACGGTCGGGTCGCACCTGGTTTTCTCGTTTTACGAAAAACCCGTTCTCCTATTTGGTCTGGTCGGGGCGCTCATTCTTGGCCTGGGTTTGGGCTGCGGCCTTCGCCTCGTCTACCTGTGGCAGTTGGGGACTCTCAACCCCGACCGGCCGCTCGTTTCACTCACCGTGATTCTCCTGGTGGCCGGCCTCCAAGTCCTGCTTTTCGGTTTTCTCGGTTCCCAAATCGTCCAGGTCCGGCGCGAGCTTTATCGGACGCAGAAGAGCATGAAACTCATCGCCCGGTCGCTGGAAGCGCATCGCGATCAAGAGTCCGACATGTCTCGCGTCACGCATCCGGCGCTGCCCGAAGCCGATGCTACGGTGCACAAAGTGCCCGAGCACTCTCTGGTTCTCTGATGCGGCTTCTCCTCATCACCAACCGGTATCCCGTGGACGCCGACGATCCGGCGTCGCCGTTTGTCCCGCATTTCGTCAACGCGTTGATTTCATGCGGCGTGCAGGCCGATTTCCTGACCCCATCCTATGCCAGCGAGCTCGGACACGGGCAGGGCTGGTTACAGGGGAATATTGAGAGAATGCCCGGACAGGAGTGTCCGGGCCACCCAACTCAGATTTCTCAGTGGGGCGGACACTCCTGTCCGCTCACCGGGACGGCTGCGGAGCAGCCTTTCCAGGACTCCCTATTGACCCGCCCCATTGATGGAGACCCGGAGCAGATCCGTAGGGGCGGGTCTCAGACCCGCCCCAACGATTCCGACCACGGGGTGCGCGTGTTTCGCTTCCGGACCGGGACGACTGCGCCCGTGGGTTCCTGGAATCTCCTCAACCCATTGTCATGGATCCGCCTCGCTCGCTTTATGCGGAATGGACGAACCATGGGGAAGAGGCTCTGTGCCGGGAACACCTACCATCATATCCTGGCCCTGTGGGCGCTTCCGTCCGGCCATTTCGCCCAAACGCTTTCACGCAGATTCCATGTTCCCTATTCGGTGTGGTGTCTGGGGTCTGACATTTACACCTGGGCACGGCGGCCTTTGATTCGTGGCCGCATTGCAGGAATACTTACCGGTGCATCCCATGTGTTTGCCGACGGGGAGGATCTCTGCCGGCGAATCCGTAGCTGGCTGGAGATCGACGCGATTTTTCTTCCCTCGTTTCGCCCGCTCGAAGGGCTCGAGGGTCTTGAACCGCCGCCGCCGACCGAGTCGCCGCGCTTCCTCTATCTGGGTCGCCTCCATCGCGACAAGGGCATTTTCGAACTTCTGATGGCCTTCGCACATGTCCGGATGGCATTGCTTCATGCGACGCTACGGTACGTTGGGGACGGACCGGAGAAAAGGAAACTGGAAACGCTGGCCGCGGAGATGCATCTGCTCCGCCCCGATGACTTGGAGGCCAACAGCGTTCTTGTCGGGGGGGCAGTCTCCCATGAAGGGGTCGTTCGCGCGCTGCACGAGTGCGACTGGGTGGTGATTCCGACACGGTCGGACAGTATCCCCCTCGTATTCACCGAAGCGGTCCAGGCCATGCGCCCGGTGATCGGGACCGATGCGGGAGACTTGGGCACCCTCATCAGGAGATTCGGGTTGGGGCATGTGTCGCCGTCGGCAGAGTCACGAGACCTGGCGAGCACCATGATCCGGGCGGTACACGATCCCGTCTTCGATCTGCGGGGAAGGGCAAAACTGCTGCAACTGTTCGATCCACGACGTTCAGCGCAGAGCTTCTGTGATCGAGTCTTCCCGTCGCTGCATCGTCCGCCGGAATCCCCACCGGTCAATACCATTGCCCAAATGAGCCACGTCTGATTTATTACACTTTTAGTGGGAATTTCTTCACTGGGGAGTGGCCAAGTGGTAAGGCTCCCGGCTGTTAACCGGGAGAGCGCAGGTTCAACCCCTGCCTCCCCAGCACGACACGGGAGTCCAGCCAGCATCCTCTGACGAAAAGCTCACCCGCAGGATCGTAGGGGCGCACGGGTGTGCGCCCTGCAACAGAGGGACCGGGGACCCGCTTCCCCAATTTCGGCACGGGTCCAAGTCGCGGTGTCAGATTGACGCCATCATTCAAGCCGTTACAACGTATCATTCATACGTATGAATGAATCCCAGCACACCCGTCTGGCCCTCGTGGACGCTGCGCGAACGCTCTTTGCACGGCATGGCTACGATGGCACGTCAATCAAAGCCATCACCACGCGCGCCCGCGCCAACCTCGGCGCTGTTACATATCATTTCAGTACCAAAGAGAGACTCTACCACGCGGTTCTGCGTTCACTGGGCGAGTCCTTTCTGGCACGTCTGAAGGCCGCGGCCGGTGAACCTCACCTGCCTCTGGACCGGATCGAGGCGTTCGTCCGTGCGTTCTTCGGTCACTTGTCCGACAATTGTGACATGCCGTCATTGATGCTCCACGAGATTTCCCTGAGCCGGCCCGTTCCCCCGCCTCTTCAAGAAATCATGGGGCAGGTCTTCAAAACGGTGACCTCGCTCATCCGAGCCGGGCAGCGGAATGGAAGCATCGTCAGCGGAGATCCAAAACTGCTGGCTGTCAGTGTCCTGGCGCTCCCGGCCTATGTGATGTGGATGCGCATTCCGCTGCGCAAAGTGGCCGGGTTGGACGCGCGCGACCATGCTATCCGGGACCGGATTCTCGATCACATTGTGCTTTCAATCCGGCGCAGTCTCGAGTCGGGCATCCGTCAGGGTGCCACGATCACTTCGAGACCGAATCGCCCCAGGCGCGGGGCGGGGAGGACAAAACGATGAGGCGATTCTCGTGTGCCGTCTTCACGCTGGTGATGTCAATGTCAGCACATGCTCTGGCCGATGCTGCTACCGGCGCAGCCGACACCAGCCGTTTGTATCTTGCAACCGCCGTCCAGTCCGCGCTGGCCCAGTATCCATCCGTCGGTCTCGCCAAGGCCAGAAGTGACGAGGCACGCGCCTCCGTCCGAGAGACGTTCGCGCCATGGTTTCCTTCGCTTCAACTCAGTGCCACGGCCATGCAATACGAAAAGCCGATGCTGGTTTACCCCATGCACGTACTCGACTACCGCCAGCTTCCGCTCTTTGACAGAACGCTTGTCCAGGCCGGTCTGACACTGGATTTCACACTCTTCGATGCCGCCCGTGGCGCAAGAGTCCGTCGCGCACGGTACCAGGCGCGGGCCACAGACGCAACCTTGGATGCCACACAGCAGGCACTCGTCGCGCGTGTGATCGCCAGCTACCTGGGTGTGCTTGCCAAACGCGAAATCCTTTCTGCGCATGACCAGCGGCTCACCGCGCTGGAATCAGAGCTCTCCCGTGTGCATCAGCTTCAACAAGTCGGGCGCGCGGCCGACGTGGAAGTCCTCCGTGTCGAGGCCGCCCTGTCCAGCGCACAGGCAGACCGGGTTCATTTCGCCGCCGCCATGGATATGGCGGAAAGCGATCTCGGTCGTCTGATCGGAGCGCCATCCGGGCAGGTGCACTCTGCCCGGCTTGTACCAGTCACTCCCGCCGACTCATCGGCCATCACACGAGACAGCGTCATCTTGCTGGCCCTGAGGTTCAGCCCAAGCATCCTCCAGGCGCAAAGACACCTCGATGCTGCCCAAGCCGGACGGACTGTGGCACGTGGCGCGTACTGGCCCACCCTCCGTGCCACCGGCGCTTATGTGGACCGTGGGGCGAGCGAAGGCGCCTACAAAGCCGAGTGGAATGCCGGGGTGATGCTCTCTTACCCGCTCTTCACGGGCGGCGCGGTGAGAAGCGCCGTCGCCCGCGCCGACGCAGCCGGGCGTGGGGCGGCTGAACAGCTCCGGCTCGCCCAGATCCAGCTTGCTGAGGAAGTTGATCGCGCGCTCTCGGCCGTGGAGGAATCGCGTGCCCGCATCAAGAGCCTCGCTGTCGCAACTGAGCGATTTGCCGAGGTGGCTCGCATCGAAAAACTGTCGCTGGAAGCTGGGTCGCGTACACAAACTGACTATCTGCGCGCCGAAGCCGATCTCTTGTCCGCGCGCGCCGGCTTGGTCGAATCGCGCCACACAGAAATTGCCGCACGCGCCGAACTGGCGCGCCTGACCGGTCAGTTGAATTCAGGCTGGATTGCACAACTGCTGGAGAACCAACAATGAGCACAAAGAAGCGCATCCCGATCATCATAGCAATGGTTGTCGTCATCGCCACTGCACTGATACTGATCTTCCGCGGGCACAATTCGGGTGGCAAGTTGCTCCTGTCAGGTACGGTGGAAGCGACTGACGCGCAACTTGGCTTCCAGGCGACAGGGCGCATCGAAGAAATCACCGTGCGGGAGGGGGATCCGGTGAAAGCCGGCGCCGAACTGGCACGACTCGACCGCAGCGAAGTCCAGGCGCGAAAGGAGCAGGCCGAAGCCCAGGTAGTGGCCGCACGCGCATTACTCTCCGAGCTGGAAAGCGGCTTCCGCTCCGAGGAGGTTGCGCAAGCACGCGCCGCCCGCGACGCGGCGCAGGACCGTCTGACCGACGCCCAACGGGATTTGGAGCGCACGAAGAAGCTCCACGACGGCGGCGCTGTCAGCGAGGAGATGTATGACAAGGCGGTCACGCTGGCCGATGTCGCCAAGAGCCAGTTCACCCAGACCGCCGAGCAATTGCGCCTGGTCGAAAGCGGGTTCCGCAAAGAGAGAATCGAGGCGCAGCGCGCAGCGCTGGCGCAGGCCGAAGCGGCGGTTCGCGCCGTCGACGCTATGCTGAACAACATGACCATCCACTCGGCATTCGATGGCATCGTCACCGTTCGGCACCGCGAGCCCGGCGAGATCGTCCAGGCCGGTTCCCCTGTCCTGACAGTACTGAACCGCGACGATCGCTGGATACGGATCTACATACCGGAGACAAGGGTCGGGACCGTGCGAGTGGGGCAGCCGGTCACCATCTCCTCGGACAGCTATCCTGGCAAATCGTACCAGGGTGAGATCATCTACATCGCTTCTGAGGCGGAGTTTACGCCCAAGACTGTGCAGACTATAGAGGAGCGCGTCAAACTCGTCTACGCGGTCAAAGTTCGAGTCACTGGCGATCCGTCCTATGACCTGAAACCGGGAATGCCTGCCGACGTGCGTCTGGATCTGTCATCATGAACGAGCAGCAGTATGCGATACGCGTGGAAGGGCTCACACGGCGATTCCGCGATCTGGTCGCCGTTGACCGGCTTGAATTCTCGGTGAGACCAGGCGAGCTCTTCGGCCTCGTTGGCCCGGATGGTGCCGGCAAGACGACGACCCTGCGCATGCTGGCGGGGGTCCTGCGGCCAACCTCCGGCGACGCCTGGATGAACGGTGTCAGTGTCGCGCGGGATCCCGAACGCGTCAAGCATTCGATTGCCTACATGTCACAGCGCTTTGGTCTGTATGCCGACCTGACCGTGCTGGAGAATCTCAATTTCTACGCCGACCTGTACTGTGTTCCCAAAAGCGAGCGCTCGGTGCGTTTGGAACGACTCTTCCAATTCTCGAATCTCGATCCCTTCAAGGACCGTCTTGCTGGCAAACTCTCCGGCGGGATGAAACAGAAGCTCGGCTTGTCCTGCGCGCTTGTTCACCAGCCTGAGATTCTCCTCTTGGACGAACCCACTTTCGGCGTCGATCCAATTTCCCGGCGTGACCTGTGGCTCATTGTCCACGAAATGGTTGCACAGGGCGTGACGGTTGTTGTCAGCACCGCATACATGGATGAGGCCGAACGCTTCGACCGTCTGGCACTGCTGCACCGGGGGCGGGTCCTGGCCATTGATACGCCGGCCTCTCTCCAGGCGATGGGCAAAGGAGAGGTTATCTCGGTGCAGATGGACCGTCTCCGCGATGCCCGTGATCTTGCATTGCGACATCCGGCGGTGCGCCGCGCAGCCGTCTTCGGCGATCACCTTCACCTGACTGTCTCCTCGATGGCTGGCGACTGGCCCTCGGTCGAAAGTGCGTTGCGTCAGGCGGGACTTGTGGTGACGAAGGCTGAAGCAGTCGTGCCTTCCTTGGAGGATGTCTTCATCGACCGTATCGCCGGAGCAGGGACATCATGAGCAATGGACCCGCCGTCAGTGTGCAAGACCTCACGAAAGTCTTCGGCGATTTCACTGCCGTGGACCGGGTCACATTCGATGTCCACCAAGGTGAGATATTCGGTTTTCTCGGTCCCAACGGCGCCGGCAAGACAACCACGATCAAGATGCTGATTGGCCTGCTGCTCCCCACAGGAGGACGGGGGACCGTGGCCGGGTTCGACATCATGACCGAAACCGAGGCGATCAAACGGAACATCGGGTATATGTCCCAGTTGTTTTCACTCTACGCCGACCTCACCGTTGCGGAGAACATCGCTTTCTTCTCCGGTCTGTATGGCGTTCCGAAGGATCGCAAAAGCGAGCGTCGCGACTGGGTCCTCGAGATGGCAGGCCTAGCCGGTCAGCGCAATCGCCTGACGGGAGAACTGCCGCTTGGCTGGAAGCAGCGTCTGGCGTTGGGGTGTGCCATCCTGCACGAGCCACCCCTCCTGTTTCTCGATGAGCCAACATCCGGTGTGGATCCAATATCCCGCCGCAGTTTCTGGGATTTGATCTACTCATTGACCGAGCAAGGCACGACCGTGTTCGTCAGCACCCACTACATGGAGGAAGCGGAATACTGCCACAGACTCTCGCTGATGAACAGAGGAAAGCTCATCGCGCTGGATACGCCAACTCGCCTCCGCGCCGCAATGCCCGAACCTCTCCTGGAGATCCAGACGGATTTCAGCCCCCTGGTAGTCGAAGCGCTTCGCCACGCGCCGGGCGTGCTCGAGGCCGGGATGTTCGGACGCGCCGTGCATGTCATGGTGCATAACGCTGCCGAAGCCCGCGATGCGATTGCCACACTTCTCCGTTCCCGCGGCCTCCGATTCGAGGACATCCGCGAGATTCCTCCTTCTCTCGAAGACGTTTTCATTGCCCAGATCCACTCCGAAGGAGGCGCACCCGTTGACTGAGCCTCTGACCCGGCACACAGTATCGGTGCCACGGGTCTTTAGACCCGTGTCTTCTTGTGCGTCGATACACGGGTCTAAAGACCCGTGGCACCAAGAATCTCGGTGCATTGTCGATTCTGACGTCGCGCGAGGTCCCCAGGCATGCTGAACCTCACCCGTCTGTCGGCCATCGCCCGCAAGGAGGTCATCCAGCTTCGTCGTGACGTGCGCAGTTTGATTCTCGCGTTCCTGCTCCCTGTCTTTATGCTGATTATGTTCGGTTACGCGATCACTTGGGACGTCGATGACATTCCTCTCGCCGTCGTCGATCAGGACCACTCGTCCTCCAGCCGCCAGCTCGTCGATGCCTTTCTGTCATCCCGGTACTTCACACTCAGGACACATCTCGAGCGAACGTCGGATCTGTCATCTCTTCTGGATCGCGGGCAGGTCTCGATCGGACTCGTCATTCCGCCCGGCTTCGCCTCGGATCTTGCTGCCGGTCGGCCGGCCCAATTGCAGGCCATCGTCGATGGTAGCGATGCCAACACGGCCACCATCGTGCTCGCCTACGCCCAGGCGATTGTGCAGAAGTACTCGGCCGGCGTGTTGCTGCGGGGCGTCCCGTTACGGATGCCGGTCACGGCGCAGAGCCGCGTTTGGTATAACGAGGACCTCCTGAGCCGCAACATGATCGTCCCGGGGCTTGTCGCCGTCATCATGATGATCATTGCGGCAATGCTCACGTCGCTGACCATCGCCCGCGAGTGGGAACGCGGGACGATGGAACAGCTCGCCGCGACTCCGGTCACGCGGCTGGAGGTGGTGCTGGGGAAGATGCTCCCTTACATCGCGATTGGGCTGATCGACGTGGCGGTCAGTTCGCTGCTGGGCGTGTTCCTCTTCGGCGTCGCATTCCGTGGCAGTCCGCTTCTCTTGGCGATCTTGTCATTCTTCTTCCTGAGCGGAGCATTGGGATTGGGGATGTTCATCTCGGCGCTGGCCAAATCGCAGCTTCTGGCCACGCAGATGGCAATGGTAGTTACGTTCCTGCCTGCCTACCTGCTGTCCGGTTTCATGTTCTCAATCGATGTTATGCCGGCGCCCCTGCGTGTCGTGACCTTCTTCGTTCCCGCGCGTTACTTCCTCGTTGTAACACGGGGAATCTTCCTCAAAGGTGTCGGCGTGGACGTGCTGTTTGTTCAAGGCTTGCTCATGGTCGCCTTCGCCGCTGTCGGCTTCCTGCTGGCCATTCGCGTGTTTCGAAAGGAACTCGCATGAAGGCCTCCCTCAAGTTCGAGCGCGTCCGCGAAGTGATGCGCAAGGAATTCCTCCAGATCCGGCGTGATCCGCGTCTCTGGCGGGTGATCCTCGTGGCGCCGATAATCCAGTTGCTGATCTTTGGCTATGCCGTTTCCACCGACGTCCGCCACACGAAGACCTTTGTTGTGGATCATGATCAAACCCGTGCGTCGCGGGAACTGCTCGATGCTTTTACCTCCTCCGGGTACTTCCGCGTGGTGGGACAGTCCGACCGCCCTGCGGATCTGGTCAGCGCGCTCGATCACGCCGACGCGGTCGTCGGCATCGAAATCCCGGCGGGCTTCGCCAAGTCGATACTTGATGGATCCGGCGCCAAAATCCAGATTCTGCTGGATGGCACAAACTCGAATATCGCCAATGTGGCCAGAGGGTACGCCGAGCGAATCGTTCAGAATTACAATCTGCGTGTCGCCGTCGCGCAGCGTCCCCTCCCGGTCGATCTGCGCGAGCGCGCCTGGTACAACCCCGACCTAGCCAGCCGCAATTACAATGTCCCCGGAGTGATCGGTCTGATCACTCTCCTGGTCTGCCAGTTGCTGACATCCCTGGCCATAGTCCGGGAACGGGAGATCGGCACGCTGGAGCAACTGATGGTGAGTCCCCTCACGCCGGGGGAGTTGATCATCGGCAAGACTTTGCCCTTCGGAATCATCGGCTTGATCGATCTCGTCCTGGTATCCACCGTCGCGATCCTGTGGTTTGGTGTGCCGCTGCAGGGAAGCCTGGCCCTCTTGGTCATCGCCAGCGTCCTGTTCCTTCTATCCGGACTCGGGATCGGTTTGCTCATCTCCACGATTTCCAGCACACAGCAGGAGGCATTCATGGTGAGCTTCCTGATCTTCATGCCTGTCGTTATGCTGTCCGGTTTCATGTTCCCGGTCAGCAGCATGCCGGTCTTCTTCCAATGGGTGACACTGGTGAACCCGCTGCGGCATTTCCTCGTGGTTGTGCGCGGGATTTTCCTGAAAGGCTCCGGCCTAACCGTCTTGTGGCCCCAGTACCTGGCGTTGCTGGCCATGGGAACTGGCGTGCTCACAATAGCGGCGAAACGCTTCCACAAAACCGCGGGATGACCGAAGACCTGCTTCTCTTGGTGGCAGAGGTCCTTGGCCCGTGCCGCCAAATGCATGGGGCGTGTCGAAGAAACCGTCCTCGCCGGAACGCGCAGGGCGGACCCGCCGCGGCGGGTGTCCGCCCTACCTGTGAAATGGATACCGGTAGGCCGGACACTCCTGTCCGGCCTTTTCAACGTGCCCCGTGGGGCTGGTTCTGCCCACTATCGGCGTCTACTTCCCGCCCGGCTCATTGATCGGCTTCTCAATCCCCGCCAGTCGGCGCGCCATTTCCGCAGCCCCATCCCAATCGGAGCGCGAGCGGATGACCAGCTTGGCGCCGTCCGGCGATCCCCCGCCGTGCATACAACCGGGCACTCCCGCGCCGATCGTCAGCCACTCGACCAGACGCGCCGCCCGCACCCGTGAGTCGCCATCGACTGCCGCGCCAAGGTACTTCTTCAGTTTGGCGCCGTACTTTGGATCTTCGAGGTCGATAGACGATGGCATGCACCCTGTCTCGGCAATCCCGCCCGCGATTTCTTGCGCCAGACGCGACGTCTCATAGGGGAGAGTCGCCACATGTGTCTTGTTGACATTGGCCATGAGCGCGTCAGGGATCCACACGCCCGATGGATGCGCCTTGCCCAGCGCCGCCGCCGCGATGCCGACCCCATACGTCGTCTCGTTGTTGATCTGCATTTGAATCAGTTTGTCCTTGAAGGCCTTTGAAGAAATCCCATTGGCGCGCGCCATGAGGATTGCGGCGCCGATCTTCACGTCCCCCTGCCCGGCGACACAACTTCCGATCGCCGCCCGGTACGGTACGATGAAGTTCATCACCGACTGAAGGGTTGCACCGGTCTCGCCGTTGAGGAAGATGCGATTGTTGGGGACAAACACGTCCTCGAACAACAGATAGCCCTGTGTTATCCCACCTATCTTGTTGGGGATGTCGAACCCTTCTTCGGTCTCACGCGTGTCCGATGGCCGGCGCGCCTCCACGACCGTCAGGCCCTCCGCATCGCGAGGCACCGTGAAGGCAATGGACCAGTCCTCCTCGCCTTCCTTGTAGACCGCCCCAGGCAGAACAAATACTTCCTCGGCGGCAGCCGCCCCGGCAATCATGATCTTCGCGCCACGCACCACGACCCCATCCGGACGCCGCGCCACCACCCGCAGGTTCATGTCCGGGTCCGACTGCTGCGAGGGGGACTTCGTGCGGTCACCTTTGGGATCGGTCAGCGCGCCGCAGCAGGTGATGTCGCGCCGTTGCGCGTCGGCAAGCCATGCTCGGAGGCGGCTGTGGTAATCGGTGCCCAGCTTCTTGTCCAGATCGTACGTTGTCGCCCACATGGCATTGATCGCGTTCCCGCCCACACAACGGCCCCCCGTGCAGGTGCCGGTCAGTTGAAACACCCATCGCTTCATCCGGCAGATCGCGAGGAAGTCATCGAACGACTTGCTGATTGTCAGGTAGCGTGAAGCCGGCTCGTCGATCAGGTCGGAGTGCGTTATGACCATGTCGTGATGCTTCTCGCAGTGGCCCGCCTTGTAGATCTGCGCATGTCCCTCGATCGTGCGGCGTGTGGCCGGATGGGTGGTCACGTCTTTGATCAGTTCCCCAAACTTGTGGACATTGGGCCGCATTCTCTGCAAGGCCGCCTTGTATTGCTCCGGTGTGCGCAGCGCCATTTCAGTTCCTCTTATCTGGGCTTGGTTGATGATTCTCCGTGGCTTGTACGACAATTCTCCAGAGGGTCGTCGCAAGGGGCAACCTCACAACAACTATGTCGTCCTACGGCTCGGATTCCAGACTCTGCAACGAGTTGGCCGAGAAATTGACAGGATCTAATTGGGCGCAATGCCACGATCAGTAGGGGCGATCCTTGTCGGAGATCCCGAGCCGCGAGGGATGAATCGCCCTCTGCGTCATGGATAGGGCGAATACAAGATTCGCCCCTGCGAATCCCGGGTGACCCTGCCTAAACCGTAAACTTCCACGCGCAAAACCACTCCGCCGGATGCGCATCCGGCGGGCACCCGATACACTCGGTCTTGATGCGTTGGTCGATGGCCTGGGCGAATGTCATGTATTCGATCGTCCCGCCTGACTTGCACGGATAATCGGCCAGACCCTTGCGCTTTCTTGCCGATTGCACCCGGCAGTCGTTCATGTACAGAATCAGGGTCGTCTTGTCGGGGCGTTCGAGAGTGTAACGGTTGATCTGGGCGTACAGCCGCCCGTCGAGTGCGACGGCCAGCGCGTCCAGCGGGTCATCGTCCGGAACAGGCCTCAGCGACTTGACGCACGCCGCCTCGAAAGGGGAGAAGCGCGCCCAAGCCTGGTCATTGCAGCTCTGCGTCGCCGCCATGCCATGCCGCTGCTCCACCGCCTGAAACCAGATCCCGTCATTGGCCAGCCAATTGGCCGACAGGCCCTCAAGCAGGGTCTGTAATTCTTCAGACGACTTGCTCTTCAGGGCCGTCGGCACACCGCGGTCGTCAACCTCGAATCCAAGAATCTTCCCCAGCCGGGTCATTTGCACAGCTAACGACTTCTCCCATGCCGCCCGCTCGACTTCAATGCACTTCTCCAGTCCTAGCTGCTGCTCCACCTGAGCCAGCCAGAGGCCGTAGTGGACGATCATGCGGTGCAGGGCATCGAATGCCTCGCGCACAAGCCGATCTCGATCTTTCTGCGCAGAAGCCTGTCTGTCAGTGGAGTCAGACTGTGTTCTCATGAGCGCATGAAAGCAGGGAGCGACATTCCATGTCAAGTAGGGGCGTATTGTCGCAGATCCCGATCTCAGAGGGACAATACGCCCCTACACTCCGCATTCCTCTGCCGATAATACATCTATGGGTAACGAGGGGCTCGTGTGACAGTCACCGAAGTCGCATCCGGGAATAGACCCCCGTCTGTCGGGCCGCCGCCGCTTGCTCCTCCCAACAAGCGCACCGTCTTCGACCACTACTGGGAAACCCGCGAACTGGCCTCAGCCGACCTTCGCACACGCCTGCGCATCGCGATCGTCGAGAGGTTCCTGGAAGGGACCGGTGGCACTCTGCTGGACGTCGGCTGCGGACGCGGGGTCGCTGCCGCCCATTTTGCTGAACTCGGATTCAATGTCACTGCTGTGGATATCTCGCCGTTCGCCGTGCGCTGGACCGAGCGCCAACACCCCACGATCAAAGCAGCCGTCCTCGATCTGGAAACTGAACCACTCAAGGGGACCTACAACACCATTTTCTGTCTGGAAATGCTCCAGCAGGTGCGCGATCCAGTCGCCGTATTGTCCAAACTTCGCGATACACTGGCGCCCGGCGGAGCGCTGATCGTCAGCCTGCCCAACGAGTTTCACCTGGCGCGTCGCTTGGCGATCCTCGCTGGTCGGGTCGACTTCGGCGGCATCGATGATACGCACATCAAACTTTACACCCCTGCCGAGCATCGGCGCCTGTTCTCTGCCTGCGGATTACATGTCCATCGGGCTTGTTCGCAATCGATCGTGCCGGCACGTTGGGTTCGCGGCTGGCCGCATCGCGTCGGTAATCATCTGGCCAACCATTGGCCGTCACTGTTCGCCTTGTGCACCGTCTACCGCCTCACACCAGAATGAGACCCATGCCGGAGGCCATCACCCGTGTCAACGACTCTGCCGGGACCTTCTCGGAACGGTTTCCCGTTTTGTTCGACCCGGATGGGCGGCTGCAGAAAGCCGAGAAAATCGTCGCGGTGCTCTACGACTACTGGGGCAGACAGGCACGGTCAAAGACCGTGGTCGATGTCGGTTGCTCGACCGGCATCATGACCCGACGCTTCGCCGCCGCCTTTCACCGGGTCATCGGTCTGGACACCGATCACGTTGGTATCAGCAACGGCGCCCGGCTGGCAGTCCAGTCAGGCATCACACCGGAGAAGCTCCAGTTCTGCGGAGCCGACGGCTGCCGGATACCTCTGGCCGCCGATTCGGTAGATGCCGTGATCTGTAACCAAGTGTATGAGCACGTCGATGACCAGGAAGGCCTGATGGTCGAAATCCTCCGTGTCCTCAGGCCCGGTGGTCTGTGTTACTTCGGCATTGGTACACGCCACGTCCTGGTCGAGGGCCACTACAAGCTGCCGTTCCTTTCCTGGCTGCCCCATCGTCTGGCCGATCTGTACATGCAGTTGGCAGGGAAGAGGCCGCGCTATGATGTCCTGCTCCTTTCATATCGCGACCTGAAGACGCTCGTTCGCAGATTCAGTGTGATCGACTACACCGTGGACATTATCAAGCGTCCCGAAATGTATGCCGAGATTCATCAAAGTCCCCTGCGGCGCTGGGTACAGCGCTGGCCAGCGTGGCTCCTGGAGTTGGTGCTGCCGTTGATCCCGATCCACGTCTGGGTGCTGGTGAAGCCGGGACCGGATGTCGCCCCCGGCGCTGGCCCAATCACGCGACGGCACAAGAACGCACGGAACGATAGTCGATAACCGTAGGGGCGGCCCTCTGTGGCCGCCCACCGAGAGAGCGAAACCCGACCTTGGACCCCGCTTTGCGTGACGCGATCATGACCTCCCCCTGGTCCTGGGTACTCGTCGCCACCCTGGGACTGGCCGTAGGCAGCTTTGTCAATGTGCTGATCTGGCGCCTCCCGCGTGATGAGTCCATCCTGCGGCCGCGCTCCCGCTGCCCTCGCTGCGGGAACTCGCTCAGGTGGTACCACAACATCCCCGTCTTCTCGTGGCTTGTCCTCCGTGGGCGATGCGCTTTCTGCCGAGCCCCGATCAGCTGGATCTATCCGGTCGTGGAAATCATCTGTGGGGGGCTATTTGTGGGGTTTTTCGCCCGGTACGGACCTACAGTGACCACTCTCGCCTTTTGGTATCTGGCAGCCACTCTGGTAGCGGTCTTCTTCATCGACTGGGAATTCCAGATCATCCCCAACGAATTGACCTACACGGCGCTGATAGTCGGACTCGGCACGTCCCTTGTCTCCCCCCACATAACCTGGGTGCAATCGCTGACCGGTGCGGCGGTCGGATTCGGCGGCTTCCTGGCGCTGGCTTATCTCGGGAGTTGGCTGTTCAAGAAAGAGAGCATGGGCGGGGGGGACATCAAGCTGGTCGCCGCAATGGGCGCATATCTCGGAATCTGGAAAATTCTGCTGGTCTTCGTCCTCTCAGCGGCCGTTGGCCTGCTCATCTCGCTGGTGGCGATGCTGTTTTCCGCGTCCCTGAGGAAGCACCGGACCATCCCCTTTGGCCCATCACTGGCTCTGGCAGCGCTTGCCGCCGGATTCTGGGGCCAGGAGATCATCCGCTTCTACATCAAGCATTTCATCGGGTAGCGATTCCGGCAGAAGTAAAGCCCTTGCAATGGATGGATCGTGAACCAAGGTTTTGTAGGGCCGGGGTCTCCCCGCCCTTGTCCCGATAGCAGTCAGAGAACGCCCCATGAGAACTGGCAGACGCAACAGGACACCGTTCGCGCAGGCGGATCTGAAAGCCATCCGGCGCGGGAGAGGTGAATTAGGTTTTTTTTACGCTGGTCAAGTCAACAGGTGGGGGGATCACCCGGACTCGTCAGTAACTAACGTCGTATTCGGTCGTTCACTGGCGGTTCTAGCGCTGAGCCGTCACGCTGCCGTGCGTACCTCGTTTGTGTTTGCTGTGACAAACCTTGCACCGCTTGGGCGACAGAGCATAGCCCTTCTCATCGAAGTAGTCCTGTGCGGAGGCGGTGAAGACAAACTCCTCGCCGCAATCCACACAAACCAGAAACCTCGCCTTTCGTCCATTGTCTTCCAACATGACTCCTCCCTGAGCCCGTGTTGGCGGGGCTCCCTGAGAATGTTATCTCCCAGCAGACGCGCGAAAGCCGGCATCTCCACCCAGGGATCGCTCCCGGGCGAGGGACGTCGTTTCAGGTTGAAAATGACTTTCACGTGCTGGACCCGATCCATGGGTTGCTTCACCTGCCGCTGGGCGGGCCAACCGCATCGCCGAAGCGGGTATCAATCCACTACTGCCACAGCCCAAGCCCCGTGTCTGGCTCGCGTTTCCGGACACCGCCTCCACAGGGTTATGGGCCGGACGACACAATCTTTCGGTTAGTCTGTCAAGAGCAAATTTGCAGTTGCCCACGGCTGCCCAACGATCTTCCCCCGAAGGGCCGCGTTTGCCCCGGCCGGAAGACTGCCCCTCCCGGCAGGAATCCCAATCAGAACCAAGGTGCTGAGGATTCATCGTGATGCAAACCTGGAGCGCCTGAAACCCGCGCTCCGCCCTCGCGGCTTTTCGAATCATCGTATCAGCGCTTCGGCTCTAATTCCGTGAGGCTTCGATGTTGTACCGTTTCAGTTTCTCGAAAAGCGTCGTATAGTCGATCTTCAGTATTTCCGCCGTCTTGCGCTTGTTGCCCCGTGTCTGCTCAAGCACCCGCAGAATGAGCGCCCGCTCCGCCTGCATTTGTGCGTGCTGTCCGATCTCCTTGAGGCCGGCATCCTCCCGCAGACGGATCTCCTGATCGGTGGGAATGCGTATGGCGATATGTTCCGGCCCGATGTGACGTGACTCACACAGAATGATGGCCCGCTCGATCGTATTCTCCAGTTCCCGGACATTCCCTGGCCAATGGTACCGATCCATCAGTTTCAGGGACTCCTGGGAGAGCCGCTTGACCGGCTTCTTCATCTCGGCGCAGTACTTCGCGATGAAATACTCGGCGAGCTTGGGGATATCGTCACGCCGGTCACGCAGGGGCGGGATGTTGATTGGAAACACCGAGAGCCGGTAATAGAGATCCTCGCGGAACGCCTTCGCTTCGATTGCCGCCTTCAAATCGATGTTCGTGGCAGCGATCACCCGCACGTCGACAGATATCTCTTTGGTTCCCGCCAGCCGTTCGAATGTCTTCTGCTGCAGGAAGCGCAGGAGCTTCGCCTGCAGGGACATGTCCATGTCCCCGACTTCATCGAGGAACACCGTGCCACCGTTGGCAATCTCGAACTTGCCCAGCTTGAGCCTATGCGACGATGTAAAGGCTCCCTGCTCGGACCCGAACAGCTCGTTTTCCAGCAGCTCCCGGGGGATGGCGGCGCAGTTGATGGTGATATATGGCTTGTCCTTGCGCGGCGACAATTGGTGCACACCTGCGGCGAAAAGCTCTTTGCCGGTCCCGCTCTCTCCCTGGAAAAGGACAGTCGTCTCGGAGGATGCAACTTTCTTGACCAATGCCTCCACGTCGCGCATCACGGTCGACGTTCCAATGATCTGGTTGTACCCGATCCGATTCGCTAATTCATTGCGCAACAGCGAGTTCTCGGCGAGTAGCCGCCGGTTTTCGAGCGCGCGGTCGATCAGCACGCCGAGATGGTCCGGGTCAAAGGGCTTGGTCAGGAAATCAAAAGCACCCTTTTTCATCGCCGAGACTGCGGTCTCGATCGTCCCGTAGGCGGTCATGACGATGACCGGTGTCTCCGGGTTCGACTCCTTGATGGCGCTCAGGACTTCCAGCCCGTCCATTTCCGGCAACTTCAGGTCGGTCAGGACCAGGTCGAAGCGCGTCGCCTTCGCCTTTTCGATTGCCGAATGGCCATTGCGCGCCACTTCGACAGCGTGGCCTTTGTTGGTCAAAGTGTCCGCCAGCATTCGGCGGACAGAATCTTTATCCTCGACGACAAGAATTGAAGACATTCGTCTGGCTCCCCCCCTGAGGTGGCACTACACAAGGTGTATCGGCTCCACCCCACATTTCCCTTACCGATTGGGGGGGCTGGTCGATACTCCAGAAGCTCCATGTGAATCCCCGACGCCTCGTGCTGCGGTTGCGCCTTGCGCGAGGAATGCAGGGTGTGTGTAGGGGCGACCCGGTGGGTCGCCTTTGGTCGGCAGGATTTCATGGGATCGATTGCGGTCGAGTATCCTGCGTTCACGGCTGCGGGCGACCCAGCGGGTCACCCCTACGGGTGGGCGCAACCGAAGATGTTTGGGCTACCCGTGCGAGACCTAATCTGCCCTTCTTTGCAGTCAATGCCTGATGAGCCCTTGAATGCGGGCATGGAATTGCGTATAATGATCTTTCTTGGACGTTGAAGCGTTTGGCCCTGATGGAGGAACGATGAAAGTCAAAACATGGGAGAAAGACGGGGTGTCCATTCTGGAGCCCCATGGAAAGCTGATGGGCGGACCCGATACCGGTGAACTGGATGAGAAGCTCTACGCCCTTCTCGGTCGGGGGGCCAAAAAGGTCATCATCGATCTCGGACAGACCGATTGGATCAACTCGTCGGGCCTGTCAATCCTGATCCACCATTGGAAGAAATTCCAAGACGCGGGGGGGAGTCTCCGAATGGCCAACCTGACACAGAAAATCCAGAAAATCATGGTCATAGCCAAGCTCACCACCGTCTTCGAGACATTCGACACACTGGACGAGGCCATCGCCAGCTTCAAGTAATCGTCGCCTACCGAGGCGGGCCGTGGGAAGCGTAGTATGGCCGGCTGGGTCCGAAAAGCGATTGCGCCACCCGCCGCAGTCGGGGGAATGGGCCACTTTATTGGCCTCCGCCGGAACGACGGTCCGACTGGTCTACCCGTCCGGGCAGATCAGAGGTTGTGAGGTATTCCCACAGCCCGCCGCGGCGGGTGGGGCACCAGGCCCGAACCACCACCGGCTTGGTGGCCCACCAGGAGCCCATTCCGCGCAGCGGAATGCGCGGATGGTGGGGTTCTTGTTGAGTGTGCCGATGTCGCCACCCCCACCATCCGCGTCGTTCGCCTGCGGCGAACTCACTCCTGGTGGGCCACCCAGGGACGTAGCGACATAACGAAAAGGGAGGGCCACCACAGGTGATCCCTCCCAGATGTCTTTGTGGCTGTCTCGGATTAGCCGTTGAAATTCGGCCCGGGACCGGTGCCGGTCACGTCGAGGGTGCCCTGAAGCACAATGCGATATTCGCCGGTGGTCGGGTTGATCGTCTCAACCTTGCAGCGGCAGGCGGTCGAATTGAACACAAGGCTCGAAATCTGGGTCTGGATGTAGCTGGGCGATGCCGGGGTCTTCTCGACGCTGTGGATGTCGTTCACGGACCAGTTGTTGCTGTTGCTTGGCATGGTAGATCCTCCTCTCCCGGGGTTGGAATCACACCGATTCCTATCGCCGGGCAATCGTGTAATCCGGAATTCGGGACTCGGTCCAGTGTCGCCTGAGTCCGTATCCGGTATGTATCAGGATATCGGACAAATTCCATTCGGCATTAGCGACGAACCGGCAATTAAAGGATTGGGCGTCACCCATGCGTGACGGCCCCAGGAGGAGAAGGGCCCCAAAAGGGCCAGAGCCCGCGCGAGAGCGGGCTCTGGTAGAATTGGGAGGGCTGACGCGGTCCGTTCGGACCAATCAATCAGTGAGAGCACGAAGGGCTCGTAGTAGGGTTGTCCGCCCTCCCGGGGGATCTCAAGTTAGCATTGGCAGCCCCATCAAGTCAAGCGAAAATCGCCGCTGCCAGAAGCCGCGAGCGATCTCGCCACCCTATTTCCCCTGAAAGGGGAATCTATACCAGCCCGGGGCAACGCCCCGGGTCACAGGCCGCACCCGACCCCTCGAGCCCTGAAAGGGCGATCTACGTCACACGCGGACATGTCTGCCGTCCCGATTGCGACCCCGGAGCCAATGGCGTAAATTGCCACATACCCGGTGCGGCGAGTCCCGACCAGCGCGCCAAGCGCGCCGCGCTGGTCCGCCCCGCTGCCCGAACCGCATGACTGATCGGAGGCACAATATGAGCACCAAACTGTACCTGATTCTCTCAGGCGCCATCTTCTTTCTCGTCGGCGTCCTTCATCTCCTCAGACTGGTGTATCACTGGCCGGTCGTCGTGGGAACCATGGTGGTTCCCCACGCGCTGTCCTATTTCGGTTTTCCCGCCGCGATTGGCTGCAGCCTCTGGGCTGTCTGGCTCCTCCGGCGGAGGTGAAACAACCGAACCAGCATGCACTTGTGCCGGGTCGAAATCCCTTCAACAGGCTAACGGTTCTTGACGTACACACGATTGGTGTGTATAATGGACCAAGAAGGGATGGAGGTCGAAACACCATGAATCGACGGCTCAACATAACCCTGCCGGAACAGACGGTGAGGCTGCTCGACCGGGCCGTTCCCAAGGGTCATCGCAGCCGCCTGATCGACGATGCGATCAGGCAGTATCTGACAACGGCCGGCCGGGCGGCTCTGAGGAAGAGACTCGAAGAGGGCTATCGCCGCAGTGCCGGCCAGGACCTCGAAATCGCCGCCGAGTGGTTTCCGTTGGACGAGGAAGCATGGCGAAAAGCCGGAGTCTAACCTACCCCCGCCGGGGCGAGGTCTATCTCGTCCGTTTTGATCCAACCATCGGGGCGGAAATCAAGAAAACCCGCCCGGCCCTGGTCATCCAAAACGATATCGGCAACCGGGAGGCGGCCACCACGATCGTGGCCGCGATCACTTCGAAATTCGGCCCTGATCTTTACCCAGTCGAGGTCTTGATTCAAGCTCCCGAGGGCGGCTTGGAAACCGATTCCGTCGTCCGGCTTGATCAGATTCGCTCAGTTGACAAGGCCCGGCTCGTAACACGTCTCGGCCGCCTCAAGCCGACCACAATGCAGTCGGTCGACATGGCCATCCGGATCAGTCTCGGCCTCACAGACATCTGATCCGCGCAACCCCGTTGATTTGACCGGGTCTGTTGGCTGCCCCGCCCGCTGCCCGCGGAGAACCCAAACAGTCATTGCGAGCGAAGCGAAGCAATCTCCGCGCCTCGGATCGGCGGATAAGATGGACCGCCGGTCCTGCAACATGCCCTAACAGACTGTGCTTCAGTCGATCAGAGTCCGCTCCGGACATCCTGAAAAGTGATTGATTCGACGCAAGCGGCTGATATCTTGCAGGTTCTGGCCGATGCGATATGCGTTGTTTAGGGTGGAACCATAAGTGGGCTGGATCACGCGCCACACGGGAAGACGACAACAGTCCACCGCGGCGGGTGGGGCACCGGGCGCGAGAAGGATCGATTTGAAAAATGTTGGACAGCGAGGTGCGTGATATGAGCGTAAATGCCGAACCCGACAACCGATCTCCCTTCCTCGCCTTCTTCGGTAAGCCTGCCGTTGGGATTGTCGGGGTGATCGTTAGCATCATCGGAGTTGCGCTTTCGGTCTATTTCTTCCTTGCTGCACGCGAAAGACCCGAGCTCACGTACTTCGTGCACCCCGCGAAGGCCGCGGTTGTGCGCACAGGGCAGACATCTCGCCTCTCGGTACAATTCGACGGCAAGGAGTTGACGACTGACGTGACGGCGGCGCAAATCGCATTCTGGAACGCTGGGACGAAGCCGATCCACGCAAACGCAGTCCTTAGCCCACTTGTGATCCGAACCGGTAGCAGGGCGAAAATCCTGACGGTCAGGCTCCGGAAGACCAGCCGTGATGTCGCGGGGATCACGCTGGACACCTCTCGCCTCGACGCCGGACAAGTCGAGATTGGGTGGAGAATCCTCGAACAGAACGACGGGGGGGCACTGCAAATCGTTTATGCGGGCGACGAAATAGTTGCAATTGAGGCCAACGCCGTACTTGAGGGACAGCCGTCACTCGTAGAATTCAAGTACGCAGGGAAACCGCTGTCGCCCGGTGGAGAGTATACCGGTCGCCGCCCGTGGTGGGCCGTGCTGTTGCCCTGGATAGTGATCGGGATGGGAGCGACCGTGATCTTAATCTCGGTCTTGCGTTTTCACTTGAGAGGAACCCTCGGCCGACGGATCAGGCCTTATGATTGGGTTATGCTGATCCAGGGGGTGGTGGTGATCGCTATCGGGGTCTGGGGGTTGATCATCGCCAGTCCGCCCTGGCCACCGTTTGGGTTCTAGTGACTGTGCGGGGTGTAGGTCATGCCGGGTGCCCCGCCCGCCGCGGCGGGCTGCGGTTGAGTTGAGGGGAATTCGGGCTTCCTAACCGGCCACAGAACGTGGGCGGCCGGGTGCCCAGTGTGCGTGCGTAACGTCCCCGCGTGGCCGCAATCTTCGATTGCGGTCGGCCGAAGGCCGATTGAGGCTGATGCCGAACGGTGTGGATCTGATTGTCGGGGATTGCCAGTCGGTCAGGGACTGATCTTAGCTCCACCATGAATCGTTTTTCGGCCTTCGGCCAACAGCGGTCGAAGACCGCTGCCACGCCGCTACCGGAGCCCCCCCACAAAACACTGGAACCCCGGGGCCGCCCGCCCCGTATGAACAGGTGGGAGGATCGGCCACAGTCTGTTTCAGGGTTCTCCCTGTCATACTCGCCAGTTGTAACACGGTCGGCCCCCGGTCACGGGGCTAGACCGTGTTTCATTTTTGTTGAATTTTCCTATTGCCCAACTGGGGCGACCCATCCACATTGAATCGGACGACGCGCCAATAGGGGGGCTCGTCACCAGAAGGGTACGGTTTGACCAGGTCTGCCGATCTTCCATTGCCGCAGGGCTCGAACGGTGCCCGGACAGAGGCCTTCGATGGGGGCTTAGCCACGGCCGTTTTGGTCAAGCTGGATATCTTCGAGGGGCCGCTCGATCTCCTCTTGTTCCTGATCAAGCGCGATGAGATCGAAATCACCGACATCCCTATCGCCAAGATCACCAATGAGTACCTGACGATGCTCCGGCTGCTGGACTCGTGCGATCTGGAAGTAGCCGGCGAGTACATCGTGATGGCCGCCACACTCATCCGCATCAAGTCGGCCATGCTCCTGCCGCGCGATCCGGACGCTGAAGAGGAAGAGGACCCGCGCGACGAGCTGGTCCAGGCGCTATTAGAATACCGCAAGTTCAAGGAGGCCTCCGCCGGGTTGAAGACTCGCGAGGATCTCGAACTCGATATCTACTCGCGTTCCGACCTGGGGCTGGATGCGCCCCCGTCGCAGAGCCGCTTCGTCATGGATGCCACCCTGCACGATTTGCTGATGGCGTTCCGTGACGTCCTCGGGCGAATCGAGCCGGATACTTTCCACAGCATTGATGCAGAAGATCTGACGGTCGAACAGCGAATCGCTCAATTGGAAGAAGTCCTGAATCGCCAGGATGAGATGGAATTCGCCAGCCTCTTTGTGGGTCTCCCGACACGCTGGCTGATTGTGGTGACATTTCTCGCTTTGCTGGAATTGGCCCGTTTACGCCGGATCGTTTTGATCCAGGCGCGCGCCTTTGAACCGATCATCGTGACCCGCACGGCCGAGTGGAGCCGTGAAATGGCAGGTGTCGAATGACAACCCCGGTTGATTCCGAACTGATGCTTGTGTCGGTCGAAAATGATTTCAGCCCCGAAGCGCAGATCCCGGAGGATCTCCTTCAGACCGTCGAAGCTTTGCTTTTTGCGGCCCACGAGCCGCTCTCGCCCTCGACATTGGCGCCCAATCTCAATGGCAGTTCGGTGGCGACATTGGACCGAATCACAATCGAGATCAATTACCGTCTGACCAGAGGCGGCCACCCGATGCGTGTCCGCAAAGTGGCCGGTGGGTACCAGATGTACGTTCTGCCGGAATTCGGCCCCGCCATCGAGGCGGCTCTGGTCAAGACCAAGCTCCAAAGGCTCTCCCGCGCCGGGCTCGAGACATTGGCGATCATCGCCTACAAGCAGCCTTGCTCAACCCCCGAAATCGAGCGCATCCGTGGCGTAAGTTGCGGAGGCGTCCTGAGCACACTTCTGGAGCGCGAATTGGTGGCCATTGCGGGCCGCTCGGAAGGCCCCGGCCGGCCGCTGCTCTACGGCACAACCCGCAAGTTCCTCGAGTATTTCGGCCTCAACACCCTGGACGATCTGCCCCGGGTGGAGGAATTGGAGAAGATCCTGGCCGGACGCAATCCGCTCGGCTCATCCTCGGGCATCTCCAGCGAGGATAATGAAATCCCCGAGGAAAATGACGCGGATCACGCCAGCCACGAGAGCGCAGTCCGCCTCGTTCTCAAACGCGGGCCGGAGCCTCTAGAGTTGTCTCTGTTCGAGGGCGATTCCGCAGTCGAGGAGACGGCGTCCGTCCCCGCATCGGCTCCGGAGAATGGGGATGGACCGCACGAGGACGGCGAGGCGCCTGATCGTGGTGACGCCGGAGACTGAGCAACTCAATTTCATCAGCCTATCGCCGATCCAATTGCGGACAAGGGGCTTTGAGCCCCTTGCCTAGTGTCATGTCACGTTTGACATGTCGTAGAGATCGTGTTACACTTCTTCCCACTCAAGGGGAGGAGTGCCATGCCACTGATCCGGTACAAGGTGACGCTGACCAAGCA
>Ga0315273_10000897_pt1 | contig 32401 bp, 33 predicted proteins | sample YL17G02_0_MG_FD_205753 | JGI IMG/M metagenome (GOLD analysis project Ga0315273, IMG submission 205753) | Sediment microbial communities from Yellowstone Lake, YNP, Wyoming, USA - YL17G02_0 | ecosystem: Environmental > Aquatic > Freshwater > Lake > Sediment | place: USA: Wyoming | collected...
TCTTCCCATTCCGAACAGAGAAGTTAAGCCTGCCAGGGCCGATGGTACTCGGAGGGCAACCTCCCGGGAGAGTAGGTCGCCGCCGAATTCTTTGAAAAGAGCCCCGTGAGGGGCTTTTTTCGTGCCCGCATCTACGCGGCTCTGAGCTTCGCGCGCCAGTCCGGGTCGAGCCCGCGCAGCCGGCCGATCCGCTCGCCGAGCGGCGGGTGCGTGTCGAACATGCGCGCCAGCCCCTCGACGGCGAACGGGTTCACGGTGTAGAGCGGCTCGGTCGCGGGGCTGGCCTCGAACGGAACGAGCTCGCTCGCCTGGTCGAGCCTGAGCAGCGCGTCGGCGAGCCCGTGCGGCGACCCGAGCAGCTCGGCGGCGGCCCGGTCGGCCTCGAACTCCCGCTTCGGGGAGAGGAAGAGGTGCTCGGTCGCCGCGGCGACCGGCGCGAGCACGAACAGGAGCGCGCGCTGGAGGAAGCCGCCGGCGCGGCTGCCCTCGACGAGCGAGACGCCCGCGAGCACGACCGTGGTGGCGATCAGCACGTCGCGGTGACGCACGTGGGCGAGCTCGTGCGCGAGCACTCCCTCGAGCTCGGCCGGAGAACAGACCGCGACGAGGCCGCTCGAGACCGCAAGCGACGAGCTATGGGGGCCGCGCCCGGTCGCGAACGCGCGCGGGAACGAATCCGGGAGCACGTAGAGCTTCGGCGCGGCGACGCCGGAGAGGGCGGCGAGCCGCCCGACCGTCGAGTGGAGCGCGGGCGCCTCGCCGAGCGGCAGCTCGCGGGCACCGACGAGCCCGAGCACCGCCCGGTCCGCGTACCAGTAGCCGGCGAGCGCGAGCAGGAGCGCGCAGAAGACGAAGATCTCCAGCCCCCGCAGGCCGCCGATCAGCCAGCCGATCCCCCCGAAGACCGCGACGGCGGCGAGTAGCAGGAGCCACGCCTTGAGCACGTTGCGCACGACGAGGAGCGTGCGGCCCACGACTGTTACTCGTCGTCGCCCGGCTCGTCCTCGCGGAGCGTGCGCGGAGGCCAGTCGTCCTCGGGCGCGTCGCAGCGGCTCGAGCAGTGCAGCGAGGCGATGTTCTGGAGGGGGACGAGAATGTGGCCGTTGAGCTCGATGTGGGCGACGTCCTCGACGTAGCAGTAGGCGGTGAGGACACCCTCCTGGTACTCGCCGCCGAACAGCGCGACCTCGACCTGCTCGCCCTTGTACTTGTTCGTGTAGTCCTCCACGCGCGGCTCAGTCTAGCCGTCGAACGGGAGGCGACAGAGCTCGCAGTTCGCCAGTACGCGTTCCGACCGGCCGTGGATGTGCCGCTCGAGCGAGCGGATCGAGCCGCCGTGCGTGACGATCAGGACGAGGCCGTCCGGGTGGCGCCTTGCGATCCGGCGAACCGCGTCGACGACGCGGGCTTGCAGCTCGTCGGGGCTCTCGCCGTCGTGCGTCGTCCAGTCGGGGAACCGTTCGGCCACCTCGTCGCGCGTCAGGCCGGACCAGGAGCCGACGTCGATCTCGCGCAGGTCGGGGTCCGGCGTGACCGGAAGGCCGAGCGCTGCGCCGAGGATCGCGGCCGTCTCGGCGGCGCGGCGCAGATCGCTCGTGTAGATCGCGTCCACCTGCTCGCCGGCGACGGTCTCTGCGAGCGCGCGCGCCTGCGCGCGGCCGGCCTCGTTGAGCGGCGGATCGGCATGGCCCTGCCAGCGGCCCACGCGGTTCCATTCCGTTTCGGCGTGGCGTACAAGGAGGAGCTCCGTCATCGCCGGTTATCGTAGGCGTCGGATGGAGCTCGGCCTCAGGGACAAGGTGTGCGTCGTCACCGGCTCGACCGGCGGGATCGGCCGCGAGGCCGCACGGCTGCTGGCCGAGGAGGGCGCCGTCGTCGTCACGAGCGGCCGACGGGCCGACGGGCCGGGGGTGGGGGAGGCATTCCACGTGGCGGGCGACCTCTCCGAGCCGGGCGTGCCGGAGGAGCTGATCCGCCGAGCGGCGGCCGAGCTCGGCGCCGTGGACTGCCTCGTCAACAACGTCGGCGCCGCCTACCAGGCCCGCTTCGACGAGCTCTCCGACGCGCAGTGGGACGAGCTGTGGCAGCTCAACGTGATGAGCGCCGTCCGCGCGATCCGCGCCGCCGTCCCGTGGATGCGCGAGCGGGGGGCCGGCGCGATCGTCAACGTCTCCTCGACGGCCGCCAAGCGCCCGTCCACCGCGATGCCGAACTACTCGGTGACGAAGGCGGCGCTGCTCTCGCTCTCGCGCGTGGTGGCCGACCTCTATGCGAAGGACGGGATCCGCTGCAACGCGGTCACGCCCGGGCCGACCGCGACCGAGGCGTGGCTGGGCGCAGGCGGGCTCGCCGACCAGACGGGTGGGCCGCGAGAGGAGGTGCTCGCAAGGGTCGGTGCCGGCCGCCCGCTCGGCCGGCTCGCCGAGCCCGAGGAGATCGCGGCGGTGATCGTCTTCCTCTGCTCGGAGCGCGCCTCATACGTGACCGGCGCCGCGTGGAGCGCGGACGGCGGAACCGTCCCGATCATCATCTAGGCTGACCTTGTGCCGGAACTAGCAGGCCGAGTCGCCGACGCCTTCGAGGCGAGCGTCCGCGCGCAGGAGGAGCAATGGCTCTCGCCGCTCGCGGTCCGCTCGTACGACACGCGCGGGCGGGCGCGCGACGAAGAGCCGTGCCCGCTGCGAACCCCGTTCCAGCGAGACCGCGACCGGATCGTCCATTGCAAGCCGTTCCGGCGCCTCAAGGGCAAGACACAGGTCTTCATCGACCCGAAGGGCGACCACTACCGCACGCGCATGACGCACACGCTCGAGACGACCGCGATCGCGCGCGGCGTCGCCCGTGCGCTCCACCTCAACGAGGACCTGACCGAGGCGATCGGGCTCGGGCACGACATGGGCCACCCGCCGTTCGGCCACGCCGGCGAGGAGGCGCTCGACCGCATCCTGGAGGAGCGCTTCGGCCGCCGCTTCCGCCACAACGAGGCATCGCTGCGGATCGCGCAGGCACTGAACCTCACCGCCGAGGTCTGCGACGGGATCCTCACCCACACCGGCCCGCAGGAGCCCGAGACGCTCGAGGGCAAGATCGTCCGCCTCGTCGACCGGGTCGCCTACATCAACCACGACATCGATGACGCGATCCGCTTCGGGCTGATCTCGGCCGAGGATCTGCCGCGCGAGGAGATCGCGCTGCTCGGGGAGACGGGCTCGCGCCGGATCGACCGCCTCGTGCACGATCTGGTCGAGACCTCGGCGGGCGAGGGCGACATCCGCCAGAGTGAGGAGATCGGCGCGGCGATGCTCAGCCTGCGCGCGTTCATGTTCGAGCGCGTCTACCTCGGCCCCGGGGCGCGCGTCGAGCACGAGCGGGCGCACGCAGTGGTGCGCCGGATCGTCGCCCACCTGCTCGAGCGCGGCGACCCGGTCGACGACGTCGTCGACTACGTCGCCGGGATGACCGACCGCTTCGCGCTCGCCTATGCCGAGGAGATCGCGTAGTCGTGGCCCGGATCAAGGACGCCTCCGTCGAGGCGGTCAAGCAGACCGCGAGCATCGTCGACGTCATCTCGCTCCGCACGCCGCTGCGCAAGGTCGGCGGCCGCTACACCGGGCGCTGCCCGTTCCACGAGGAGCGGACGCCGAGCTTCTCGGTCAACGCCGAGAAGGGTGTCTACTACTGCTTCGGGTGCGGTGCGAGCGGCGACACGATCTCGTTCGTGCGCGAGACCGAGCAGCTCGATTTCGTGGGCGCCGTCGAGTTCCTCGCCGAGCGCTTCAACGTGCCGCTCGAGTACGACGAGTCCTCGCCCCAGGCCGACGCCGACCGGAAGCGGCGCGAGCGCCTCTACGCCCTGCTCGAGCAGGCCGCGTCGTTCTACGAGCGCTACCTCTGGGACTCCGACGCGGGCATCCCCGCGCGCGAGTACCTGGCCGGGCGCGGCCTCGGCGAGGAGGCCTGCCGGGAGTTCCGGCTCGGGCTCGCGCCGCTCGCCCCGGCGCTCGCCCGCAAGGCGCAGGAGAAGGGATTCACGCAGGCCGAGCTCGCGGCGGCCGGGCTCGTGAACAAGCGCGGCAACGACTACTTCAGCGGGCGCCTGCTCTTCCCGCTCTCCGACGCGCGCGGCCGCGTGGTCGGCTTCCAGGCGCGGCAGCTGCGCGAGGACGACCCGCTGAAGGCGAAGTACGTCAACACCCCGGAGGGCGAGCTGTTCCACAAGGGCGCGATCCTCTACGGCCTCGACCGCTCGCGCGCCGCGATCGCGAAGGAGGACCGCGCGCTCGTGGTCGAGGGCAACACCGACGTGATCGCGTTGCGCCAGGCGGGGCTCGGGCCCGTGGTCGCCTCGATGGGCACCGCGCTGACCGAGCGTCACCTGAAGGAGCTCGGCCGGCTCACGCGCACGCTCTTCCTCTGCTTCGACGGCGACGCGGCGGGCGAGGCGGCGACGCTGCGCGGCATGGAGCTCGCCGCGTCGCAGGGCTTCGACGTGAAGGTGGTCGCGCTGCCGCCGGGGGTCGACCCCGCCGACGCGCCCGAGGCGTTCGAGGCCCGGCTTGCACAGGCCGAGCCGTACCTCGGCTACCGCGTCCGAATCGAGGTCGAGAAGGCTCTGCCCAATCGCCAGGAGGCGTTCGTGCGCGCGCGCGAGATCCTCGAGCGCTTCGACGAGTCGCCCGATCGTCAGGACGCGCTCCGCTACCTGGCCGACCAGCTCGATCTGCCGAAGGAGACGCAAGCCGGGCTCGCCCCACACCGCCGCGCTCGCGGAACGGCTCCCGCGACAGTCTCGCCGCGGCTCCTCGAGGCGGGAGAGCGGCTCGAGCGCGACGCGCTCGCCGGCTGCATCGCCCACCCCGGGCTCGTGAAGATCCTCGGCGAGCTCGGCCTCGAGCACTTCGATTCCGAGCCCGCGCGCCGGCTGCGTGACCACCTCGTCGCGGGCACCCCGGCACCCGACGAGCTCGTCCCGTTGTACGCAGAGCTCGACGCGCGGGCCGCGTCCTCCGGGATCGACGAGGAGACCGCCGAGCAGCTCTTGCTGCGGCTGCGCGAGCGACGGCTCGAGCGGGAGCTGCAGACCGCGGACGTCGAGCGCCTGCGAGACCTCCAGCTCGCGCTCGAGAAGGTGCGCACGGCCTTCCGCCAGTTCGCCTAGAGACTTGATGCGCATTAGGCGTGGTCGCGGTGCCGTCCCAGGCGCGGCGCCATGCCGTCTCGTCGGCCTTGCCCAGGCCCACCGGCCTGGGCTGCGGACGCCGAGCCACCCTGGCTTGGCCTGGAACGGCCCCACGACGGATGCCTAATACACATCAAGCCCCTAGCAGGCGCGGCTACAATCCGCGTCGCACCGTTCCCCGGTAGCTCAATTGGCAGAGCATCCGGCTGTTAACCGGAGGGTTGTTGGTTCGAGTCCAACCCGGGGAGTGATTCGTCTGCGGGCGCCGCTACCCTGCCGTTCACTCGAGGGTAAGGGGAAGGAGTCTCAGATGGGACACAGATTCGGCATAGTCTCTCCCGCCACGGTCATCGCCGCGCTCGCGCTGCTCGTGGCGCTGGGCGGCACGGCCTACGCGGCGGTCGTTCTGCCGGCGAACAGCGTCGGCGTCGTCCAGCTCAAGAACAACGCCGTCAGCTCGCCGAAGGTGCTCGACCGCTCGCTGCTCGCCCGGGACTTCGCCCCGGGCCAGATCCCGGCGGGCTCCGCCGGCCCGGCAGGCCCGGCAGGCCCGGCCGGCCCCGCAGGCCCGGCAGGCCCGTCCGGCGCGGGTGCAGGGTACATCGTGCACGTAGCGAGCCAGGACATCGCGGCGCTCGCGACGGGCTCCGCGCTCGCGGCCTGCGCCTCGGGCCAGAAGGCAACGGGGGGCGGCGCGCTCCTGCTCGGCACGACCACGGACACCGAGCATCTCACCGCCGGTGCACCGGTCACCGTCACCGGCGCGACCACGTACACGACCGTTTCGGACGGCGGCACCGCCACCGGCTGGTTCGCGTCGGTGTACAACAGCGGGCCGGTCTCGCGCACGCTGAAGGTCTACGTGATCTGCTCCTAGGGCGCCCGGGCGGGGCCCCGCCACGCGCGGGTCCCGCCCGCCGGCGCTACTCGGCGACCACGACGCCGGCCTCCGGATAGAGCACGTTCCACACGCGGAGATAGATGTCCACCTCGAGCCGGGCGGTCTCGCCATCGCTCTCCGGCTCGAAGAGGTCGACCGTGGAGGGCCCCGAAACGATCGCCTTCTGGCCGAGGCTGGTCAGAAACGAGGCGAGCCGCTCCGTGTAGGCGGGGTCGGTGAGGCGCAGGTCGATCAAGGGAGGGTGGAGCGAGTCTCTCCCCCGAACGGGGTCGCTGCATCACTCGAAAGGGGGCTGCGCTCCCTCGAAAGGGGGATTTCTCGGCGCGCCGAGGCGATTTGACAAAATCCTTGTCGTTCTGCGTAAATCGTCCCATGCTCATGCGCGAGGTCGAATACGCACGCCCCTCGTCGCTCGAGGAGGCGCTCCGCATCCTCGGCAGCAACGATGGAGCCCGGGCGCTGGCCGGCGGCCAGACCCTGATCAACGTGATGAAGGCACGCGCGGCCTCCCCCGACATCCTCGTCGACCTGGCCGCGCTGACCGAGCTGACCGCCGTCTCGACCGGCTCCGGCGGGCTGGAGCTCGGCGCGATGGTCACCTATGCGCAGCTCGCGTCCTCGTCCGAGGTCGAGGTCACCCGGCCGATCCTGGGCGAGGTCGCGGCAATGATCGCCGACGTCCAGGTCCGCAACCGCGGCACGATCGGCGGCAACATCTGCTCGAACGATCCGACCAACCATCTGCCGCCCCTGCTGGTGGCGCTCGACGCGGCGATGACGATCGTCGGCTCCGACGGGGAGCGGACGGTAACGGCCGAGGACTTCTTCCTCGGCGTCTACATGACCGCGGTTGCGACCGGCGAGCTGCTCACGAAGGTCACCGTCCCTCCGCCTGGCGGCGCCGGCGACGCCTTCGCGGCGCTGACGGTCGGCGCCGACGGCACGTGCATCGTCAGCGCGGCCGCCTCGGTCACCAGCGGCGCCGCGAGGATCGTGATCGGGTGTGTCTCGGCGACGCCGGTGCGCGCGACCGAGATGGAGGCGAAGCTCGGCGGCGACTTCGGCGAGGCGAGCGTGCGCGAGGCGGCCAAGGGCCTCGGCGCGCAGCTCGACCCGCCCGGCGACGTCCATGCGTCGGCCGACTATCGCCGCCACCTGGCCGAGGTCATGGCTGTGCGCGCCGTCCTGCAAGCCGCCGAGAGAGTGAGGTCCTAGTGCCACCGGAGACGGCGAAGACGATCAGCGTCGAGATCAACGGCGAGCTCTACGAGCGTGAGGTCGACGCACGCCGCCTGCTCGTCCACTTCATCCGCGACGACCTCGGGCTGACCGGCACGCACATCGGCTGTGACACGGGCAACTGCGGCGCGTGCACGATCCAGTTCGACGGGCTCGCGATCAAGAGCTGCATGATGCTTGCGGTTCAGGCCGACGGGGCGAAGCTCGGCACCGTCGAGGGCCTCGCCGGCGACGGTGCGCTGACACCGCTGCAGCAGTCCTTCAGCGACCACCATGCGCTGCAGTGCGGGTACTGCACTCCGGGGATGCTGATGAGCGCGAGCTACCTGCTCGAGCAGAACCCGCATCCGACCGAGGAGGAGATCCGCAAGGCGCTCCAGGGGAACATCTGCCGCTGCACCGGCTACGTGAACATCGTCGAGGCCGTGAAGGCAGTGGGCGAGGCTCGCTGATGAGCACGACGACGATCACCACCGAGAGCGGGACCGTGCTCGAGAAGGGCGCGATCGGCCAGAGCATCCCGCGCAAGGAGGACAAGCGGCTCGTCCAGGGGCAGGGCGTCTTCTTCGACGACGTCCGCCGCCACGGGACCGGCTACGTCCACTTCGTCCGCTCGCCGTACGCGCACGCCAAGATCGTCTCGATCGACGTCTCGGCGGCGCTCGCGCTGGAGGGGGTCTACGGGACGATCACCGGTGACGAGGTGGCGATCCACACAGACCCGTTCTTCGAGATGTCCACGCCGCCGGGCGCAAACATCAAGGACTACGCGCTCGCCGTCGGCAAGGTGCGCTTCCAGGGCGAGCCGGTCGCGGCCGTCTGCGCGGCGACGCGCGAGCTCGCGCGCGATGCCGCCGAGCTCGTCGAGGTCGAGTACGACCCGCTCGACGTGCTCGTCGACCCCGAAGCTTCGGCCGCCGATGAGGTGGTCCTGCACGAGGAGGCCGGCTCGAACGTCGTCTGGTCCGGCGTGTTCGACTGGGGCGACGTCGACCAGGCGCTCGCCGAGGCGGACCACGTCGTGAAGATCAAGCGGCTCCATTTCCACCGGTTCAGCTCGACGCCGCTCGAGTGCTCGGGCGCGCTCGTCGAGTACCAGCGCGGCACCGGCCAGTGGACGCTCTACTGCAACCACCAGATGCCGGGCGTCGGTGCGATCTGGATGGCGCCGGCCCTGCGCTGCGGAATCGACAAGCTGCGCTTCGTCACGCAGGACATCGGCGGCGCGTTCGGAAACAAGATCTGCCTCCACCCCTACTACGTCGTCCTCTGCCTGCTCGCGCGGAAGCTCGGCCGGCCGGTGCAGTGGACGGAGTGGCGCACCGACCAGCACATGGCGAACGCGCACGGGAACGAGCGCACGTTCCTCGACGTCGAGGTCGCCGTGCGCTCGGACGGGACGATGACCGGCTTCAAGGTGAAGGCACTCGACGACTGCGGCGCGTTCCCCCGGTACGAGCCGCTCGGGTGCATCATCTGGGCGCAGGTGACGCCGGGCTGTTACGCGTGGCGGAACATCCGCGTCGACTTCACGCAGGTCTGCACGAACAAGGCGCCCGTCTCGCCGAACCGCGGCTACTCGCGGATGCAGCACCTGTGGCTGACCGAGCGGATCATCGACATCGTCGCCGCCGAGCTCGGGCTCGACCCGGTGGAGGTGCGCAAGCGCAACTACGTCAAGGCCGAGCAGATGCCCTACGAGACGCCGAACGGCTGCGTCTACGACTCCGGCGACTACGCACGCTCGCTCGACATCGCGCTCGAGCTGATCGGGTACGACGGGCTGGAGCAGCGCCGCAAGGACGCCGAGGCGCGCGGGAAACTGCTCGGCTTCGGGATCGGCTCGACGCTCGACTCCGGCACGAACAACTTCGGCCAGTCCCAGATGCTGAACCCGGACCTTCAGTTCTCGGGCAACAACGAGGCGGCGACGGTCAAGCTCGACATCTTCGGGGAGGTGGTCGTCACGATCGGCACCGTCCCGCAGGGGCAGGGCCACGAGACGACCGCCTCGCAAGTCGTGGCGGACATCATCGGCTGCTCGCCCGAGCAGGTGCACGTCCGGCCCGGCTACGACACGTGGTTCAACTCGAACGTCGGCCTTTCCGGCACGTACGCGAGCCAGTTCGCGGTCACGGGGCTCGGCGCGGTGAAGGGCGCCTCGGAGCTGCTGCGCGACGAGATGATCAAGCTCGCCGCGTTCGTGCTCCAGGCCCCGGAGGACCAGATCGAGCTCGCGGACGGGATGGCGCGCATCAAGGACGGGCCCGAGGAGGCGGCGCTGCCGTTCATGGCCCTCGGTGCGATCGTGAACGCGAACAACGCGTTCCTCCCGCCCGATTTCAACCCGACGCTCAACCACCGCTACGTCTTCCGGCCCTACTTCGGCCCCGTCGACCTCGAGCAGAAGATGGGCAAGCTGACGCTCACCTACGCGTCGCAGATCCACGCCTGCCTCGTCGAGATCGACCCCGAGACGGGCCAGACGGAGATCGTCGACTACGCGGCGGTGGACGACTGCGGGGTTCGCATCCACCCGCAGATCGTCGAGGGTCAGGTGCACGGAGCGACCGCGCATGCGATCGGCGCCGCGCTGCACGAGGACTTCGTCTACGACGAGGACGGCACGCTGCTGACCCCGAACTTCTACGACTACCACGTCCCGCACGCGATGGACATGCCGCCGCTGAAGACCGGCCATGTCGAGTCGCCCTCCCCGGTGTCGCCGCTCGGCGCAAAGGGCATGGGCGAGGGCGGCGGCGGCGGGATCCACGCGGTCTGCGCGGCGATCCAGGACGCGCTGCGCTCGGCGGGCGCACCGATCGTCTACGACAGCTGCAACCCATCGCACCGGGTCTGGGCGATGCTGCAGGACGCGGAGTCGACCAGGGCACTCGTGGAGGTGACGAGCCGATGAGGATCGAGGGCGTGCGAGAGTTCACCGCTTCGCGGGACGTTGTGTGGAAGGTCGTCAACGATCCCGCCTCGATGGCGAAGCTGATGCCTGGCGTACAGAGCTTCGAGATCGCCGATGAGACGCACTGGACCGCGAACGTGAAGATCCCGCTCGGGCTCGGCGGCCTCAAGATGAAGATCAGCTTCGAGAAGGCCGAGGAGCGGGCCCCCGAGTTCTCACGGCTCCTCGCCAAGGGCACCGGGGTCGGTGCGATCATGAACATGGATACCGCCTTCACGCTCAGCGAGTCGGGCACCGGCACGTCGATGCAGTGGGAGGCCGACGTCAAGATCGCCGGGCCGGTCGGCTCGATGGGCCAGCGCGTGCTGCAGCCGATCATCAACCAGCAGGTCGAGAACGTTCTCGGCGCGCTCGAGAAACAGGTCGGCGAAGCGGCGGCTACATAGCGAATGGCCGTTCCGTTCCGGATCGGCGTGATGCAGCTGACGATGGAGCCGCTCGACGAGATGCTCGAGTCGGCGCAGGCGATGGACGAAGCCGGCATGGACACCGTGTGGCTTGCGGAGGCATACCCCTGGTGGCGCAAGCATCAGATGGAGGCGCGCTCGTCCACCGTCGTCTCGGCTCTGATGGCGCGTGCGACCAAACGGCTGACGATCGGCTGGGGGATCATCTCCCCGTACACGCGCCATCCGGTGCAGGCGGCGATGGACGCGCGGGTCGTGCAGGAGGCCGCGGGCCCGGGGCGCTTCATCGTCGGCTTCGGCACCTCGAAGATCTTTCTCAACAACACGAAGCAGGGCGGCCCCCCGAAGCTCACGAAGCCGCTCGCGCACATGCGCGACTCGGTTGCGATCATGCGCGGCATGCTGTCGGGCGAGCGGTTCGACTACGACGGCAAGGTCTACAGCGCCGACGTCCCCGCGCTCTCGCCCGAGGCGCACGCGCCCGACTGGAACGTACCGGTCTACGTGGCCGGGACGGCGCCGCTGATGCAGCAGCTCGGCGGCGAGGTCGGCGACGGTGTGCTCACTCCGTCGATCACCACCCCCGACTTCGTCCGCTATACGCGGGGGAACATCGAGGAGGGGGCGGCGAAGGCGGGCCGCGATCCAGACGACGTCGACCTCGGCTGCACGATCGTTGCCTCGATCGGGAGCGACCGCGATGAGGGGCGCGACGGGGCGCGCGAGATCGCCGGCATGTACCTCGCCAACAAGGTGCAGAACATCCAGGGCGCGGCCGACACGCTGCTCGACCTCGCCGGGCTCGAGCAGGACGAGATCCGACCGGTCGCCGAGGCGATGGAGCAGGGCGGCCGCCTCGCGGCGAAGGCGAAGGTGACCGATGCGATCCTCGACAAGTGCAAGCCGATCGCGGGCACGCCCGCCGACTGCATCGAGGCGATCGAGGAGTACCGCGACGCGGGCTGCACCCACATCATGCTCGAGCTCTGGGGCGAGAAGCGGCACGAGCAGATCCGCCTCTTCGGCGAGCACGTCCTCCCGCACTTCGCGGCCTGATGGACGTCAAGATCGACCGGAACCGTCTCGTCGACTGGGCGAGCCGCGCCATCGCCACGCCGAGCTTCACCGGCTCCGAGCAGGAGCTGGCGACGATGATGGCCGAGACCTTCAAGGAGATGGGCCTGCGCGTGCAGTGGCAGCAGGTCGAGCAGGGGCGCGCGAACGTGCTGGGGATCCGCGAGGGCGCGGGTGGCGGGCCGACCCTGATGTTCAACGGCCACATGGACACCTCGTACTCGGGCCAGGAGCCGTGGCTCGCACACGTGCCCGGCTTTCAGCCGGAGCCGTTCGTGAAGGACGGGCGCCTCTACGGGCTCGGGATCTCGAACATGAAGGGTGCGCTCGCCTGCTACGTCGAGGCGCTGCGAGCGCTCGCCGACGCGGGCGTCGGCCTGCGCGGCGACGTGATGATCGCCGCGGTCTGCGGAGAGATCGAGAAGACCCAGCACGGCGACGCGCAGGGCCCGCAGTACCGCGGCTACGCGGCCGGGTCGCGCCACCTCGTCTCGCACGGCGGAGTTGCCGACATGTGCATTCTCGGCGAGCCCACCGAGGGCAAGGTCGTGCTCGGCCACTACGGCTCGCTCTGGCTGCGCCTCTCGACGCAGGGGAACTTCATCCACACCGCTTTCACCGAGGGCAAACGGGGGCTCAACTCGATCCGGCGGATGCACGAGGTGATGGACGCGGTGCTGGAATGGATCCCGGCCTGGGAGGACGACCCCGAGAACGCCTACCGCGGCGCGAAGGCGATCGTCAACATCGGCGCGATCAACGGCGGCTTCGGGTGGCGCGTCTCGCGCACGCCGCACCGCACCGATCTCTTCCTCGACGTACGGGTGCCGCCGACGAAGCCGATGGCGCTCGCGCGGCGGCAGGTGCTCGAGATGGTGCGCTCACTGCGCGAACGGTTCCCCGACTTCGGGCTCGAGGGGGAGATCTACGTCACTGCGCCGGGGGCGGAGATCGCCGAGGACCACCCGCTCGTGCAGGCGATCGACGAGAGCCACCAGGCCGTTTTCGGAGCGCCGCCGGAGCGCGACGTGGCGCGTTGGTTCTCGGACGCCTCGGTGCTCACGCGGTACGGGATCGCGACCGTCAACTACGGGACGTCGACGGGCCTGCTCGACGAGGAGTACGGCGAGAACCTCGACATCGACGGGCTCGCGAAGATGGCGAAGGTGTACGCGCTCGCGGCGGCGAGCGTGTGTGGTGTCGTGGCATGAGGCTCGTCACGTTCGCCGACGGGCTCGTCGGTCGTGTCGACGGAGACGACCTCGTCCACCGCCTGGACGCCCCCGACATGCGGGCCTACTTCGAGCACGGTGGCGCCGACGACACGGGCGAGACCTTCCCGCTCGAGGAGGTGCGGCTGCGCGCGCCGATCGTCCCGAAGAAGTTCTTCCATACCGCCGGCAACTTCCGCGAGCACGAGGAGGAGTCGAAGCGGGTCGGCTGGTCGCACGAGATCGCCCCGTGGATCGTCTTCTTCCAGAACGTCGATGCGATCGTCGGCCCCGGCGACCCGGTGATCTATCCGGAGCACCTGACCGAGGAGCTCGACTACGAGCTCGAGCTCGCGGTCGTGATCAAGAAGGCCGGCAAGTGGTTCGGGCCCGAGGAGGCGGCCGACTACATCGGCGGCTACGTGATCTTCAACGACATCACCGCGCGGGACATTCAGCGGCGCGAGATGCGCTCCGGAGTGTTCTCGTTCTGCAAGGCAATCGACACGTTCTGCCCGCTCGGGCCGTGGATTGTCACCCCCGACGAGATTCCGGACCCGCACGATCTCGCGATGGAGCTGCGCGTGAACGGCGAGTCTCGCCAGGTCTCCCACTCGTCGCGGATGAGCGTGACGATCCCCGAGATCATCTCGCACTACTCGGCGCTCGGCTTCAGCGCGGGCGACGTCCTCTCGACCGGCACGGTGAGCGGCGTCGCCGGGTTCTCGGAGGACGCGGCGTCGCTCTACCTCAAGCCCGGCGACGTGGTCGAATGCGAGATCGAGCGGGTCGGGGTGCTGCGGAACCCCGTGATCTCGTGGCAGGAGGGCCACGGTGAGCCCGCACCGCCGCGGGTGCGCTGGTGAGCACCGACCCCGGTGAGCCCTATCAGGTACACGCGACTATCTCGGGTCCCGACCCGCCCCCTGCTCAGGCGTCAGCCTAGTCGCGCCGGCGGCGCGCCGCATCGTCCAGACCGTGCCGGAAGCGTGACATCTTGACCTGGCCGTGCGACGGGATGAAGCTCGCCCGCGTCCGCGCCCTGATGGCGGAGGCGGACCTCGACGCGCTCGTCGTGCGTGCGCCCGACAACGTCCTCTACCTTTCGAACTTCTGGGGGATGAAAGGCTACGACGCGGTCATGTTCCCGCGCGAGGGGGAGCCGGTGCTGATCTGCCTCGAGGCCTCCGCCGACGACGCGGCCCGGACGGCCTGGACGCAGGAGGTGCGCTTCCTCCGCGGCTACGACGAGCGGGATCCGCGCCCGCCGATCGCCCGCACGCTCGACCTGGCGCGCGAGGCGGCCGCCCCCTACGAGCGCGTCGGGCTCGAGCTCTCGCTCGGCACCCAGGCAGCCGACCGGATGGTCGGCGAGCCCACGACCTTCACGAAGGGCTGGTTCGACGCGTTCCCCGCCGCGGTCGACGCGACGCCGCTGCTGAACGGTGCCCGCGCGATCAAGACCGCGCAGGAGGTCGAGCGCATGCGCCTCGCCAACGAGATCGCGGCACGGGCGATGGAGCACGTCGCCGAGCACCTGCGCCCCGGAATGCGCGAGAGCGAGGCCGGGGCGCTGTGGAACGCCTACGTGCACGGCGAGGGCACCGGCTTCGAGGGGAAGGTCGAGCTCGCGCACGGGTTCTCGCTCGTCTGGTCGGGCGCCGGGATCCGCACCTTCACGGCGACGGGCGACCGGCCCGTGCAGGAGCACGAGCCGACCCTGTTCGAGATCTGGGTCTGTGCCGACGGCTACTGGTGCGACCACACCAAGAACCTCTGCCCGGGCGAGCTGACCCCGGAGTACGACCGCCTGCTCGAGCAGCTCCTCGCGGTCTACGACGCCGCGGTCGCCTTCTGCCGCCCCGGCGCAAGCCTCGCCGAGCTCGACCTGCTGATCCGCGAGGGGATCGCCGAAGCGGGCTACCCCGGCCAGCCCTCGCACCCGGTCTGCCACGGGGTCGGCGCGCGCGCCCACGAGCCGCCGTACGCCCACCAGGCCGCCGGCGGCACGATCGAGGAGGGGATGGTGCTCGCGATCGAGCCCGGCATCTACTGGGAGGGCGGCGGCGGCCTCAGGCTCGAGGACAACTACCTGATCACCGTGGCCGGGCCCGAGAAGCTCTGCCGCTTCCCGGACGACTTCCGATGAGCGAACTGATCTGGACCGGCGCGCTCAACGACCCGTTCCGCCTCGGCGGGAGGGTCGGCCTGTACGACACGACGCTGCGCGACGGCGAGCAGACGGTTGGCGTCGTCCTCGACCCCGAGCAGAAGCTCGAGATCGCACGTGCGCTCGACGAGCTCGGGATCGACCGGATCGAAGCGGGCTTCCCGCGCGTCTCGGACGACGACTGGCGCGCGGTCGAGCTGATCTCCGCTGCGGGCCTGCGCGCGGAGGTCTGGGGCTTCTCTCGCGCGGTCCCCGCCGACCTCGAGGCGCTCGTCGAGCTCGGCGTGCGCGCCTCGGTGATCGAGTCGCCGATCTCCGACCTCAAGCTCGACGCGATCGGGGTCAGCCGCGAGAAGATGCTCGGCCGCATCACCGATGCAATGCGCTTCGCCGACGAGCACGGCATCCTCGCCGCCTTCTTCGGCGTCGACTCCACGCGCGCCGACCCGGGCTTCTACGAGCAGGTCTACCGGGGCGCCGTCGAGGCGGGGGCGAAGGAGGTCGTCGTCGTGGACACGCTCGGGATCGCCTCGCCGGAGGCGGTCGCCGACCTCGTCGGCCGAACCGTCGAGTGGGTCGGGCCGGGCGTTCCCGTCCACTTCCACGGCCACAACGACTTCGGCGTCGCCACGGCAGCGGCCGTCGCGGCCGTGCGCGCCGGCGCCACGTGGGTGCAGGGGACGATCAACGGCATGGGCGAGCGCGCCGGCAACGCCGACCTCGGGGAGGTCGCGCTCGCGCTGCGCGCTCTCTACGGCGTCGAGTCGAACCTCCGCCTCGACCGGATCCGGGCGGTCTCCGAGCGCGTCCGCGAGCTCTCCGGCTACGCCCTCGCGCCGTGGAAGCCGCTCACGGGCGAGACGCTCTTCCGCCGCGAGAGCGGTGCCGTCGCGAGCCAGTTCCACGACCCGCCCTCGATCGAGCCCTACTCGTCGGAGCTCGTCGGCGCCGACCGCGGGATCGTGCTCGGCAAGAAGAGCGGGCTCGACTCGATCAGGATCAAGGCGGCGGAGCTCGGGCTCGAGGTCCCCGAGGATCGGCGCGCCGGGCTGCTCGCCGCCGTGAAGCGGCTCGGCACCGGGAAGCACGGCCTCGTCACCGACGACGAGTTCCGCGACCTCGTCGCGAAAGGGGGCTGAGCGATGGCGGACTACGACGCGGTGATCGTCGGCAGCGGGATCAACTCGCTGGCCGCGGGGGCGATCCTCGCCAAGGCCGGCTGGCGCGTCTGCGTGCTGGAGCGCAACGACTACCTCGGCGGCGCCGTGAAGACGGCGGAGCTGACCGAGCCGGGCTTCCACCACGACGTGTTCAGCGCCTGGCACCCGCTCTGGGTGGGCGGCGCCGCGCACGCCGAGCTGGGCGACGACCTTGCCGCGCGCGGGCTCGAGTACCTCAACACGGACTTCCCCACCGGCTCGCTCTATCCGGACGGCACCGCCGCGTTCCTGCTCCGCTCGACCGCCGCGAACGCCGAGGAGTTCGACGGCTACGCGGCAGGCGACGGGGAGGCCTGGAAGACGACGGCCGGCTCGTTCTTCGCGAACGCGGACCTCTCCTTCGGGCTGCTCGGCACCGAGCTGTGGTCGGGTGCCGGAGCCGGGCTCGCGCTCAAGGCCTACCGGCGTCTCGGCCGGCGTGGGCTGCTCGAGTTCAGCGGCGGCCTGCTCGTGTCGTGCCGCGACTGGGTCTCCGAGACGTTCGCCTCCGAGCGCGTCCAGGGCCTGCTCGCGCCGTGGGTGCTCCACACCGGGCTCGGGCCCGACGCCGCTTCGTCCGGGTTCATGGCCCAGGTGATCGCGGTCGCGACGCAGGAGGGCGGGATGCCGGTCCCGCGCGGCGGCGGCGCGCGCCTAGCTGACGCGCTCGTGACGCTGATCCGCGACCTCGGCGGCGTCTGCGAGACCGGCGCCGACGTCGAGCGCGTGCTCGTCTCAAACGGGCGCGCCGCGGGCGTGCGCCTCGCGGGCGGCGCGAAGGTCACGGCCGAGCGCGCCGTGATCTGCAACGTCACCCCGACCCAGCTCTACGGGCGCCTGCTCGAGACACCGCCTCCCGGGCTCGCCGCCGCCGGTCGCCGCTACCGCTACGGCCGCGGCGAGATGCAGATCCACCTCGCGCTCTCCGAACCTCCGCGCTGGGAGGGCGACGGGCGGCTCGGCCGGACGGCGATCCTCCATGTCACGCCCGGGCTCGACGGGGTCTCCCGCGCGGTCAACGAAGCCGAGCGCGGGCTCCTGCCTGCGGAGGCGACGATCGTGTGCGGGCAGCCGATGACGATGGACGAGACGCGCGCGCCGGACGGGAAGTGGATCCTCTGGATCCAGCTTCAGGAGCTGCCGCGCCACGTGAAGGGCGACGCGGCGGACGAGCTCGACCCCGGCGACGGAACGTGGACCGAGTCGCTGCGCGAGCGCTACGCCGACCGCATCGTCGCGCGGCTCGCGTGCCACGCGCCGAACTTCGAGTCGGCGATCATCAAGCGGGTGGTGCTCTCACCGGCCGACCTCGAGGCAGCCAACGTCAACCTCGTCGGAGGCGACCCCTACTCGGGCGCGCTCTCGCTCGACCAGAACTTCCTCTGGCGGCCGTTCCCGCAGCAGCCGGGCCACCGCACGCCCGTCGAGGGGCTCTACCACATCGGCGCCTCGACGCACCCCGGCCCAGGCCTGGGCGCCGGCTCCGGCACTCTCGTCGCGCACGAGCTGCTCGCGCCGCCGCTGCCGCAGAAGGCGCTCGGCAAGCTGAAGGGGCTCGTCGGGCGCTAGGGCGGGCTAGGGCGCGAAGATCCCGCGCCCGCCGAGCTCGTGCGAGTAGAAGTCGCCGAACAGCTCGAGGTGCTCGGAGAGCGCCTCCGCGGCGCGGTCCGGGTCGTGCTCGGAGCAGGCGTCGAGGAGCGCCCGGTCGAGCGCCGCGTGGCGGTCCTGCAGGCTGCCGTGCTGCGCGAGCAGCGCGGCCCGGTAGCGCTCGCAGCTCTCCCAGGCGGGGCGGATCAGGCGCACGAGCCAGGGGGAGCCGGCCGCCTCGTAGAGGGCGAAGTGGAACTCGGTGTGCGCGCGCATCGCGCGGCGGATGTCGCCGCGCCCCCGCTCGTCCACGCACTCCTCGAGGAGGCCCGCGGCCCGGCGGCGCTCCTCGGCGCCGAAACGCTCGGCCGCGCGCCGCACCGCGATCGTCTCGAGCGCAAGCCGCACCTGGAACAGGTCGCGCAGCTCCTCGACGTCGAGCGCGGTCACCTTGGCACCGTGGTGGGGGACGTGCTCGGCGAGCCCGAGCGCCTCGAGCTGGCGCACCGCCTCGCGGATGGGGGAGATGCTCATCCCGAGCGAGCTTGCGAGGTCCTCGAGGCGGAGCGGCGTGCCCGGCACGAGCTCGCCCAGCACGATCGCCTCACGGAGCTCGGCCAACGCGGCTTCGGCCATCGTGCGATGGCGCGACTGGACGGTGGGTACCCGGGTTCGGTGCGTGCTCATGGCGGCGATTCCCGCGGCCAACTTCCCACGCTCTTGATCAGATGTCAAACAGGTGACAGGATTGCGCCCTCTTGAAGTTCAGCATCTACTCGGAGCTCCAGAGCTGGCCCGGCAAGTCGCCCGAGACCCTGTACGCAGAGGCGCTCGAGCAGGTGGTGAACGCCGACCGGCTCGGCTACGACGCCTACGCGGTGATCGAGCATTTCTTCTTCCCGAAGTTCTCGATCTCCGCCAACCCGACCGCGTTCTTCGCGGCCGCAGCGCAGCGGACGAGGCAGATCAACTTCCGCACCCTTCTCCACGTCCTGCCGTTCCACAATCCGCTCGTGCTCGCCCACCAGATCGCGGTCACCGACATCCTTCTCGGCGGCCGCTACGAGTTCGGCGTCGGCCGGGGTCACGGCTGGTTGCCGACCAGAGCGGGGCTGCCGCTCGACTCCGAGTCGCGCGAGCGCTACGAGGAGTCGGTCGAGCTGCTCTTCACCGCGCTCGAGCAGGACAGCTTCTCCTTCCACGGCAAGTACTTCCAGGTCGAGGACACCGGGATCGTGCCCCGCCCGAGCCGCAAGTTCCGCGTCTTCCTCGGCGGCACGTCCGACCGCACCTACGAGCTGGCGGCCGAGCGCGGCTGGGCGGTCGTGGTGCCGCCGCTCCTCCCGTACTCGGCGCTCAAGGATCAGCTCGACCTCTACCGCACCCGCTGCGCCGAGCACGGGACGACGCCCGATGTCGTCTGGATCCACGCCTGCTACATCGACGAGGACCGCGACACCGCCCGCCGCGAGGCGGAGCAGTGGATGCGCGGCTTCCTCGCCGGAAACGCCTCGCCGCTGACCGAGCACGAGCCGCCGCCCGCCGACGACCTGCGCGCGGCCGGGTACGGCTTCTACGCCGCCGGAATCATGGAGGAGCTCGCCGCGACGCCCTACGAGCAGATGATCGACGGAGACATCGTCTGGGTCGGGACGCCGGCCGATGTGATCACGCGCATCGAGGAGGTACTCGACGTCTGCGAGGGCGTGACCGAGATCTCGATCACCGTCAACGCGGGCGGCGCCGAGCACTGGAAGGCGATCAAGTCCCAGGAGCTGTTCGCCCAGCACGTGATGCCCCGCTTCAGGGACGCCGGTGCCTGACCCGCCGTTCTCGATCTCGCAGATCTCGACGCTGCAGGCGAGCTTCGCCGAGGACGTCGAGGCCTACGCGGCGGCCGGCGCCGACGGGATCGGCATCTGGGAGCTGAAGCTGCCGCAGGGCGGCGACGCCGAGAGCCTCGCGCTGGTGCGCGCGAGCGGGCTCGAGGTCACGAACTGCGTTCTGGCGATCCCCTCGATCCTGCCGCTGCCGCTGCTGGACGGGCCCGTCGACCCGCGCGAGCGGGTGGAGGCCGTGTGCGCGTCGATCCGGCGCCTGGCGGCGTTCGAGCCGCAGAGCGTCGTGTGCCTCACCGGCCCGTCCGGCGGCCTCGACCCTGGCGAGGCGCGGCGGATCGTCATCGAGGGACTGCGCCGGATCGGCCGCGAGGCGCAGGCGGCCGGCGTCCGGGTCGGGCTCGAGCCGATCCAGCGGATCGGCGCCGAGGACTGGACGATCGCGAGCACGATCCCGGAGGCGCTCGAGCTGCTCGACGAGGCCGGCGACGCCAACTTCGGGATCATGTTCGACGTCTGGAACCTCTGGAACAGTGCCTCGCTCTACGACGACATCCGCGAGCACGTAGGCCGCTTCACGGGCGTGCACGTGAGCGACTGGCGCGAGCCGACGAGGGGCTGGGCCGACCGGGTCCTGCCGGGCGATGGGGTCGCGGACGTGCCCCGGATCCTCGCCGCACTCGACGAGGCGGGGTGGCGGGGCCCCTACGACCTCGAGATCTTCTCGGACGACGGCACGTTCGGAGACGACTACGACGGGTCGCTGTGGCGTCTTCCCGCGCAGGAGCTTGCCGGGCGGGGCCGGGATGCGTTCACGGCTGCATGGAAGGCGGGCAAGGAGGGCATGCGGGTTTGACCTGAGACCGCCCGGCGTTCTGTAATCCAGTCGCGCGCCGCGCCAATGCGTCGGCGACACCAAGCAGAGGAGACGACATGCGAGGAAGAATGAGGTGGATCGCGCTCGGCGCCGTCCTGGCGCTCGGCGTCGGCATCGCCGCCGTTGCGGGCGCTGCGACCACGCACAAGACGCACAAGTGGGCCGGCCCGCCGATCCTGATCGGCGGCGCGGTCGACCTGACCAAGAACATGGCGCCGTTCGACGCGCCTGCCTACCAGGCGGCGCAGATCGAGATCAAGAAGATCAACGCAGCCGGCGGCGTGCTCGGGCGGCCGCTCCAGCTGAACGTGATCAACGACCAGCTCGATCCGCAGAAGACGAAGCAGGCCGCTCTGACGCAGATCGGCAACGGCGCCGTGATCGGCTGGGTCACCTGCGACGTCGACTACGCGACGCCCGCGATCCAGGAGTTCCTCAAGGCGAAGATGCTGACCATCGCTCCGTGCATCGGCACCGACGAGATGGGGCCTTCGCGCTTCGGCGCGCCGGGCAGGCTCGCGTTCAGCTACGGCAATGCGGCGCAGGACGAGGGCTCCGCGATGGCCGAGTACTCGTTCAAGAAGGGCTGGCGGTCGAGCGTCGTCGTGACCGACAACCTGCTGCGCTATTTCAAGGACGTCTGCAAGGCGTACACGATCCGCTTCAAGCAGCTCGGCGGCAAGGTGCTCTCGCAGGAGTCGTTCACCCAGGGCGACAAGACGATCGGGAACGTCGTCAGCCGTGTGGACGCGAAGCATCCGGCGAACATCGCCTTCTGCACCTCGTTCGGCGGCGACCAGCCGGCGTTCGTGTCCGGCCTCCGGAGCCTCGACAACAACACCCCCATCTTCAACTCGTGGGCCGGTGACGGCGCGTACTGGTGGACGAAGAGCCCGCAGGTGACGAACTACTACTACGTCACCTACGCCTCGGTCTGGGGCGACGATCCCAACAAGGCGGTCAGGCAGATGGAGGCCGTGATGAAGGCGCAGGGACAGCCGGCGCAGACCGGCGGGTTCGTCTCCGGCGCCGCCGCGATCGACGGCATCGCGACCGCGATCCGCATTGCGAAGGGCTCGACGAACGGCGCAACGCTGGCCGCGATCATGGAGAGGTACAAGAACCAGCCCACGATCTCGGGCCTCGTGACCTTCTCGCCGCAGTTCCACAGCGTGACCGGTCGCATGTACCGCGTGATCAGGGTCAACAACAACAAGGGACGGCTCGTGGGCGTCCTGAAGGCCAAGTCGGTGGCCAACATCCACTAGCGGAGGGAGTTGGCACCAGCAGCCAGTGCGCAGCGCCGATCGCCCGGATCCCTCCGGGCGATCGGCGTTTCGCGCGCGTTCGACGGCGTGCTCGCGCTCGAGGGCGTGAACCTGCAGCTCGAGCGGCACGAGGTCGTGGGGCTGATCGGCCCGAACGGCGCCGGCAAGACGACGCTCGTGAACGTGCTCACCGGCTTCGACGCGCCGACCGGCGGTAGCGTCGAGCTCGAAGGCCGCGACGTGACGGGCTGGCCGCCGCACCGCCTCGGCCGCACCGGCCTCGCCCGGACGTTCCAGCACGGGCACCTGTTCCGGGATCTCACCGTGCGCGAGAACGTCGAGGTGGCGGCGCTCGGGGTCGGCGCGCGGGCGGGCGAGGCGCGGGCCCGCGCGGGCGAGCTGCTCGCGCTGCTCGGCCTCTCGGACCGGGCCGAGGAGCCCGCGGCCGTACTTCCCCACGGCGACGAGCGCAAGCTCGGCGTCGCGCGGGCGCTCGCGACCAGGCCGCGCTTCGTGCTGATGGACGAGCCTGCCGCCGGTCTGCACGAGGCCGAGATTCCGGACTTCGCCGCGGTCGTGCTGGCGGTGCGCGACCAGTTCGACGCGGGCGTGCTCCTGATCGACCACAACGTGCCGCTGATCATGGAGGTCTGCGACCGGATCCAGGTGCTCGACCAGGGGCGCACGCTCGCAGAGGGGACGCCCGCCGAGATCCGGCGAAACACCGAGGTCGCCTCCGCCTACCTCGGCGCGGCACCCGAGCCCACGGGGACGGCAGATGCCTGACGAGGTCGTCCTGAGGGTCTCGGAGCTCGAGGTGCGCTACGGCGCCGTTCCGGCGGTGCGGAACCTCGGCATCGAGGTCGGGCGCGGCGAGATCGTCGGCCTGATCGGGCCGAACGGGGCCGGGAAGTCGACGACGCTGCACGCGATCATGGGTCTCGTCCCGGCGGCCGGCGGCGAGATCAGCCTCGACGGGCGACCGCTCCGCGGCCTCGCCCCGGAGACGATCGCGCGCCTGGGCGTCGCGCTCGTGCCCGAGGGCCGCCACATCTTCGCGGCGCTGACCGTGGACGAGAACCTGCGCCTCGGGCTGGCCGCGCGCCGCGAGCGCGCCGGGCTTGCGGCGGATCTCGACTGGATCCGCGGCCTCTTCCCCGTGCTGGACGAGTACCGCGGTCGCCACGCGGGCGCGCTGTCGGGCGGGCAGCAGCAGCAGCTCGCGATCGCACGTGCGCTGCTCGCGCGGCCCGAGGTGCTGCTGCTCGACGAGCCGTCGCTCGGTCTCGCGCCGACCGTCGTCGAGGCGGTGTTCGCGGCCCTCGGCCTGATCCGCGACCGGGGAGTGACGATCCTGCTCGTCGAGCAGCGCGCCCGGCTCACCGTCGCCTTCGCCGACCGCACGCACGTGATGGCGAACAGCGAGATCCGCCTGACCCTCGGCCCCGCGGACGCCGACGACACGGAGCGGCTGTCGGCCGCCTACCTCTCGTGACGCTCCTCCAGCAGCTCATCGACGCGGTCGCGCTCGGCGCCCTCTACGGCCTCGTCGCGGTCGGGATCGGGCTCGTCTTCGGGATCATGCGCCTGATCAACTTCGCCTACGGCGAGCTGATCACCGCCGGCGGGTACACGCTCGCCTACCTGAGCGGGCAGCCGGCGGCGGTGGCGATCCTCGCCTGCGTCGCGGTCGTCGTCGCGCTCTCTCTGGTGATGGAGCGCGTCGCGTTTCGGCCGCTGCGCAGCGCGTCCCCCGCGACGATGCTCGTCGCCACCTTTGCGATCAGCTTCCTGCTCCAGAACGTCTACCTGCTCGCCTTCGGCTCGCGGGGAAGAACGGTGGGCACGCTCGGCGGGCTCAACGGCGCGATCAAGCTCGGGTCGCTCAACATCCGCTGGATCTCGATCGTCGCGCTCGTCGTCGGCGGCGTGCTCCTTGCCGCGACGACGCTCCTCCTGAACAGGACGACGATCGGGCTGCAGATGCGCGCCGCGGCCGCCGACTTCCGCACCGCTCGGATCCTCGGAGTGCGCGCGAACCGCGTGATCAGCTTCTCGTTCCTCGTCTCGGGCGTGCTCGCGGCGGCCGTCAGCGTCCTTCTGACCGTCCAGGACCCGCTCGTGACGCCGGAGTACGGCGTGTCGATCACGATCTTCGCCCTGATCGGGGTCGTCGTCGGCGGGCTCGACCGGCTTGTGAGCGCCGCGCTCGGCGGCTTTGCGATCGGCTTCGCCAACTCCTTCGTCGGCGCCCAGTTGCCGACGAGCAGCAGCGTCTACCTCCCGTCGGTCGTCTACGGGCTCGTGATCCTCGTCCTCGTCCTGCGCCCGGCCGGCCTCTTCGCGCCCCGCCGCCGCGCCGTGGAGCGCGTGTGAAGACCGTCGTGCAGCTCGCGGGGCCGATGGCGCTGATCGCTGCGGTCGCGGCCGTCGGGCATTCGGTCAGCGCAGCGCACCAGCTCGAGTTCGAGAGCGCGCTCGTGAGCACCGCGATCGTGGTCTCGCTCTACGTCTTCATCGGCAACTCGGGCGTGATCTCCTTCGGGCAGATGAGCTTCGTCGCCGTCGGGGCGTTCCTCTCGGGGATCCTCACGATCGATGCGCAGCAGAAGGGCTTCGTCCTGCCGGGCCTCTACCCGTTCCTCCGGCACACGCACGTCGGCACGCCGCTCTCGCTTCTCCTCGCCGCACTGGTCGGCGGCCTCTACGCGCTGCTCGTCGGCCTGGTGCTGATGCGCCTCTCGGGCCTGCCCGCGGGCATCGCCACGTTCGCGGTGCTCGGCATCACCTACAACCTGTTCCGCAACTGGGAGAAGATCGGGCCGGCGGCGCAGGCGCTCAACTCGGTTCCGGAGAGCACGATCTGGGGGCTGATGCTCGGCTGCCTGATCAGCGTGGCCGTCGCCTACGCCTACCAGCGGAGCCGCTTCGGCCGCCAGCTCCGGGCCACACGCGAGGATCCCGCCGCCGCGCAGGCGAGCGGGATCGACGTCTACCGCCAGCGCCTGGTCGCGTTCACCCTGAGCGGCGCCCTCGCGGCGTTCGCCGGCGGGCTGCTCGTCCACGAGCTCGGCAGCATCACGACCGATCAGGTCTACCTCGAGCTCACGTTCGTCACGCTCGCGATGCTCGTGGTCGGCGGCGTCGGCAGCCTCTGGGGCGCCGTGGTCGGGGCGCTCCTCGTCAGCGGGCTCGACTCGTACCTCGGCGAAGCCGAGAACTCGACGTTCTTCCCGCTCTGGTTCAAGCTGCCGGAGGGCTCGAGGCTCGTCCTGCTCGGCGCCGTGATGGCGCTCGTGCTGATCCTGCAGCCGTCGGGGATCACCGGGAGCAGGGAGTTCTCGCTCTCGTGGCTGCGCAGGCGACGGTAGGGTCCCCGTTCGTGAGCCCGCCCGCCGCCTTCGACGAGCTCCGCATTCGCCTGGCAGAGGTGAGCGACGTTCAGCATGCCAGCGGGCTGCTGTTCTGGGACCAGCGGACGAAGATGCCGCCGGCCGGCTCCGAGGGCCGTGCGGAGCAGGTCGCCACACTCGGGCGGATCGCCCACGAGCGGTTCGTCGACGCCGCCGTGGGACGGCTGCTCGAGGAGCTGCGCCCGTACGAGGACAGTCTCCCGCGCGAGTCGTTCGAGGCGAGCCTGATCCGCGTCGCCCGCCGCGACTGGGAGAAGGCGACCTGCGTGCCGCCGAGCCTGACCGCCGAGATGCGGCGCGCCGGCGCGCTCGGGTTCCGTGCGTGGAGCGAGGCGCGTGCAGCCTCCGACTTCAGCCCGCTCGCGCCGCACCTCGAGCGCAACCTAGAGCTGAAGCACCGCTACGTGGCCTGCTTCCCTCCCGCGGAGGAGACGTACGACATCCTGCTCGACGACTACGAGCCCGGGATGAAGACGGCCGAGGTGCGGGCGGTCTTCGACGAGCTGAAGCGCGAGCTGATCCCACTCGTGCGCGCCGCCGGCCTTCCCGAGCCGACGCCGCTGCTCGAGCTGCCGCGCGACGGTCAGGAGCGCTTCGCGCGCCGGGTGCTCGACCGGCTCGGCTTCGACGAGCGCTCCTGGCGCCTCGACGAGACGGCGCACCCGTTCATGTCGAGCCCGGGGTCCGGCGACGTGCGTCTCACGACCCGCTGGGAGCCGGGCCTCAACTGGCTCTTCGGCGCGATCCACGAGTTCGGCCACGGGGTCTACGAGCACGACATCGACCCGGCGCTCGCCCGAACGCCGCTCGGCGGCGGCGTCTCGCTCGGGCTGCACGAGTCGCAGAGCCGAACCTGGGAGAACCTCGTCGGTCGCAGCCGCCCGTTCTGGCGCTTCTTCTATCCGCAGCTCCAGGACGCCTTCCCCGAGCACTTCGGCGGGCTGTCCGAGGACGACTTCGGCAGGATGACGAACCGCGTCGAGCCCTCGCTGATCCGCGTCGACGCCGACGAGGTCACCTACAACCTCCACATCATCCTCCGCTTCGAGCTCGAGCAGGAGCTGATCGACGGGCGCCTCGAGATCGCCGAGCTTCCCGGGGCCTGGAACGAGCGGTTCGAGGAGTACCTCGGCATTCCCGTCACGTCCGACCGGGAAGGGGTGCTCCAGGACATGCACTGGGGCGGCGGCGCCTTCGGCTACTTCTCGACGTACTCGCTCGGCAACGTGATGTCGGTCCAGATCTGGGAGCGGATGCTCGTCGACCTCCCCGAGCTCGACGAGCAGTTCGCGCGCGGCGAGTTCGCGCCGCTTCGCGCGTGGTACGGCGAGCACCTGTACCGCCACGGCCGCAAGTTCACGCCGCAGGAGACGCTCGAGCTCGCGTGCGGCTCGACGCTCGACGCGGGGCCGTACGTGCGCTACCTGCAGGCGAAGTACGCGGCGGGATGATCGCGCGCGTCTGCGTCGCCGGGGCGGGCGTGATCGGCAGCCTGTTCGCCGGGCACCTCGCGCGTGTCGCCGAGGTGAGCGTGCTCACGCGGCGGGCCGAGCACGCGGACGCGCTCACCGAGCACGGGCTCACGGTCTCGGGCCGCAGTGACTTCATTGCCCGCGTTCACGCCGCTCCCGATCCCGCCGCGCTGCCCGAGCCTGACCTCGTGATCGTCGCCTGCAAGGGCACCGACCTCGAGCCCGTCTCGGCGCGCCTCGAGGGCCGGTTCGCGGGCGCCGTCGTGATGACGATCCAGAACGGTCTCGGCGCGGAGGAGATCGTCCGCCGCCACGGCGCCTGGCCGCTCGTCTCCGGCGTCACCTTCATGAGCGGCACGCGGCACACCGACACGCACGTCGAGTACATCCTCGACACGGCGACCTGGGTCGGCCCCTACGGCGACACCGATTTCGCGCTCGCCGAGGAGATCGCGGAGCTGATCCGCGCCTCGGGGCTGAAGGCCGAGGCGTTCCCCGACCTGCGCCCGGCGCAGTGGTCGAAGCTGATCTTCAACGCGACCGTGAACGCCGTCGCCGCGCTCACCGGGCTGCCCCACGACCCGCACTTCGCCGCCGAGGAGCGGCTCTCCGACCTCGGCTTCCTCGTCCACGACCTGATCGACGAAGGCAAGCGGGTTGCGGCCGCAGCGGGGATCGAGCTGCGAGAGGATCCCTGGGAGATGAACGTGCTGGCGACGAAGCGGGGCAGCGCCCACTATCCCTCGATGCTCGAGGACGTCGAGGCGCACCGCCCGACCGAGATCGAGTTGATCACGGGGGCGCTCGTGCGCGCGGCGCGGGAGCACGGCGTCGAGGCGCCGCTCCACACGGCTCTCTACCGGCTCGTCACGGCCAGGGAGGCGGGGTACTCGTGAGGGTCTGCGTGGTCGGTTGCGGCGCGGTCGGCTCGTTGTTCGCCGCCAATCTCTCTTTGCTGGAGGATGTCGAGGTCTGGGCCTACGACCTCGCGCAGGCCCACGTCGACGCGATCAACGAGAGCGGCCTGCGCCTCTCCGGCGCGGGCGAGGTCGTCGGGCACCCGCGCGCGACGAGCGACGCAGCCGAGCTGCCGCCGTGCGACTTCGGCATCGTCGCGACGAAAGCGATGCACACCGAGAGCGCGATCGCGGCCACCGCGCACGCCTTCGCCGGGGGCGCGGTCTGCACGGTGCAGAACGGCGTCGGCAACGAGGAGGTGCTCGCCGCGCACGTCGACCGCGTGATCCGCGGCACCACCTTCCCGGCGGGACGCGTCGTCGAGCCCGGCCACGTGCAGTGGGACGTCAGGGGTGACACGACGATCGGGCCGTTCGAGCCGCAGCCCGCGCCGATGGACGAGATCGAGCGCCTCGCCGACGCGTGCACGCGGGCGGGGATGCCGACGGAAGCCGTGCCCGATGCGCGTGGCGCGCAGTGGCGCAAGGTGATCTTCAATGCGGCGACGAACCCGATCGGCGCGCTCACCCGTCTCACGCACGGCCGGGTCTGCGAGCTCCCGCCGCTGCGCTTGCTCGTGACCCAGCTCGTCGACGAGGGCAAGGCGGTCGCCTCGGCGCAGGGGATCGTGCTCGACGCGGATCCCGAGGAGCTGATCGACCACGCCGCGAAGCCGGAGGTCGCCTACGACCACCGCTCGTCGATGCTGCAGGACGTGCTGGCCGGGCGCCCGACCGAGGTCGACTGGCTGAACGGCGGGATCGTCCGCTACGGCGAGCAGGTGGGCGTGCCGACGCCGATGAACCGGGCGATCTGGGCCCTCGTGAAAGGACTCGAGCAGTGATGGTGAAGACCGAGATCGAGCGGCGCTACGCGCGCGTGCGCGAGGCGATGGCGCGCGAGGGGTTGGACGCGCTGATCGTGTCCGGCAACGAGTACACGGGTTTCGAGGGTGCGGTCACCTACATGTCCGGCTTCGTGATCGTGCACCGCTACGCCCACGTCCTGCTTCCGCTCGAGGGCGAGCCGTCGATCGTGTTCCCGAGCGAGGCGCGCTACGTCGGCGAGCACGCGACGACCTGGATCGAGGACCAGGTCTTCGTCGACCAGCCCGGTGCCTGGCTCGCCGAGCGCGTGCGCGGCAAGCGGGCCGGCGTGTACGGGCTCGACTACGTGATGGCCGTGCGCGACTACCGTGCGCTCGACGGCGCCGAGCTCGTCCCGTTCGACGTCCAGTTCGACCTCGCCCGCGCGGTCAAGAGCGAGCTCGAGCTGGAGTCGGTGCGCGACAGCGTCCGCATCAACACGGAGGGCTTCTGGCGCTTCCTCGAGGGCTACGAGCCGGGCAAGACGGAGCGCGAGGTGCTCGCTCCCTGCGAGGAGTACTTCGTCGCCGAGGGCTGCGGGCGGCTGACGATGGACATGGTGCTCGCGGGGCCGAACGGGTCGGCGCTGCCGGAGTTCAAGATCGCCGGCGACCGTGTGATCCAGGCGACCGACCTCGTCCTGCCCTCGCTCGAGATCGCAGGCCCGGGCGGGCACTGGGTGGAGGTCTCGCGGGCGATCACCGCCGGCGCCCCGTCCGAGGACACGGGCCGGATGATGGAGGCCTACGACGAGTACTACGCGGCGGCGAAGCAGGTGATGAAGGCCGGCGCGACGGCGCACGACGTCCACCGCGCGGTCTCGAAGGGCTTCACCGGGCGCGGCTTCCGGCTCGGCCACGTCACCGGCCACTCGATCGGGATGACGATGATCGAGTTCCCCAAGATCGGCGAGGGTGTCGAGACGGTGCTCGAGGAGAACATGGTCTTCTCGATGCACCCGCACGCGATCTCGGAGGACGGCAGCGCGTGCCTCTACATGCAGGACACGTGGCTCGTCGGCGCGGATCGGGGCGAGCCGCTCGCGCCGTTGCCGATGCGGATCTTCGACGGCTCGGAGCGCCGGCCCGGCTAGAGCTGCCAGTCGCCGCGGCGCAGCACGGGCACGCGCTCGCCTGCGGCGGTGAGCCCGGTCACGGCGACCTCGTCGCTGCCGATCATGAAGTCCGTGTGGATGTCACTCGTGTTCAGTCGCGGGAGCTCCTCGGGCGCCACCGACTCCTCGTAGGCGTTGCCGAACGCGAGGTGGCTCGCCGCGTTCTCGTCGAGCAGGGTCTCGTAGAAGACGGTCCCGAGCGAGCCGACCCGCCCCGCGCCGTCCACGAGCGCGACCTCGCCGAGGCGGCAGGCACCGTCGTCTGTGGCCAGCTCGCCGCGCAGGGCCTCGGCGCCGGTCTCCGCATGCAGCTCCGTCACCCGTCCGCCCTCGAAGCGCAGCTCGAGGCCTCGCACGACGACGTCCGCGGCGAAGAAGGGCATCGACGCCCTGACGACGCCGTCCACGCGCTCGGGGTCGGGTGCGGTGTAGGTCTCCTCGGTCGGCAGGTTGGCGAGGTGGACGATCCCGTCCACGGTCTCCGTCGTGCCGCTCTCCCAGCGACTGCTCGGCAGGAGGCCGACCGTGAGATCGGTTCCCGGCCCCTCGAAGTGGAGCGCGTCGAACCGGCGCGCGTTCAGCTTCGCCGTGGCGTCGCCGAGCTGCGAGAGCCGCTCCGCCCAGGCGGCGGCCGGATCGTCCTCGTCGAGGCGGCAGACGTGCTCGACCGCCTGCCAGAGCGCCTCGAGCGCCTCGGCCGGCTCGAGCTCCGGATAGGCGAGCTCGGCCCAGGCCGGGGTCGGGCACGGGGCGACGCACCAGTTGACCGTCCGCGCGTTCACGAGCTTCGCGTACTCCTTGAGCGAGGGCAGCCGGTCCCTGGCGACGAGGGCCGGGTCGAGGTCGTCGTAGAGCGTGGGGGCGACCGTGCCGTTCAGCGCGATCACCGCGGCGCGCGTCTCGCCGAGCTGGAGCGCCCGGTCTCCGTACCACGGCGGCACCCAGTCGAGCGTCTCCGCGGCCGCGTGCTCGATCCGGATCCGCTTCAGCCAGGGATCGAAGTGGTCGACGTCGACGAAGCGGGCGCCGTGGCGGTAGGCGGCCGTGGCGATCGCGCGCGCCGCCTCCTCTCGTCCCGGCTCGCAGTCGACGGAGACGACCTGCCCGGGCTGCACGTTGGCGCCGACGCGGACGATCAGCTCCGCCAGGCGCTCGACGCGGTCGGCCGGCATTACGCCGGCGCCGGCTGGGAGCGGACGCCCCCGGCGCGCTCGCGCAGGCGGCCGCCGGGGCGTTCGGCGCGAACGGCCATGATCTCGGTCAGGATCGAGACCGCGGTCTCGGCCGGCGACTCGGCGCCGAGATCGAGCCCGCAGGGGCCGTGGAGCCGGGAGAGCGCCTCTTCCGGCACCCCGGTCTCGAGCAGCCGTGCACGGCGTGAGGCCTGCGCGACCCGCGAGCCGAGCGCGCCGACGTAGAAAGCGTCGCTCGCCAGCGCGCCCGCGAGCGCCGGGACGTCGAAGCGCTCCTCGTGGGTGAGCACGACGACCGCATCGTCAGGGCCCGGGCTCAGCCGCGGGAACGCCTCGTCGGGCCAGCCGATCACGATCTCGTCCGCGCTCGGGAGCCGCTCGGGGGTCGCGAACCTCGCGCGGGCATCCACGACGACGGTTCGCCAGCCGAGCAGCTTCGCGGCGGCGCAGAGCGACTCGGCGGTGTCGATCGCGCCGAAGGCGAGCAGGCGGGGCGGAGGTCCGTAGACCTCGGCGAACGCGCGGCCGCCGTCCTCCAGGTCGAGCACATGGCTCTTGCCGCTGAACAGCCCCGTTGCGAGAGGAGCGAGCGTTCCGTCCCCGACGACCTCGCCGTCGTCGAGCACGAGCGCCTCGGCGCCGAGCCGCGGCCCCTCGATCACCGTCAGGTGGACTGCCCGCTCGCCGCGCCCGGCCGCCTCCAGCAGCCGTTCGATGAGCGGCTCCGCCGCCTCCTCCACGAAGACGTCGATCTCGCCGCCGCAGGGCAGCCCGACCGTCGCCGCGAGCTCGTCGCTGATCCCGTAGCAGAGCAGGCGTGGCTCGACCCCCGACAGCACGTCGCGCGCCTCGCCGAACACGTCGCTCTCGACGCACCCGCCCGACACGGAGCCCGCGAGCTCGCCGGTCTCCGAGACGAGCAGCTTCGAGCCGACCGGCCGCGGTGCGGAACGGCGTGCGGCCACGACGGTCGCGACGGCGAACCGCTCCCCGCGGGCGCGCCAGCGTGCGATGTCGGCGGCGAGCTCCTTCACGCCGTCATCGTACCGGGCGGTCGCTCAGTGCTAGTGCGCGCGGCCGCAGCTGCAGATCCGCTCGCCCAGCCGCCTCCGTTCGAGCCGAAGCCCGCACTGGGCGCACGAGGGCGGCAGGACTTTCGCGCTGACGAGCAGCGCCTGGGCGAGCGTCGCGAAGGCGACGAGATACGGAAGCACGAGCCAGCCGGGCATGGATCCCTTATCGGCGGCAGGCGCCGCGGGATTTAGCCATAGATGGTCGATGCCACACCTGCCCGCGTCTGGCTGGTGGCTAAGACGCGGCGCAGGATCGTCCGCCCGGCTTGGTCTGAGCCATCCCCAGACGCACCCGGGCATGGCATCGATCATCTAGCGAACGGTGACCGTCTGCGTCATCTGCGCCGGGTGGAGGGAGCAGTAGAAGTTGTAGGTGCCCGGCCGGG
>Ga0315273_10000898_pt1 | contig 32391 bp, 32 predicted proteins | sample YL17G02_0_MG_FD_205753 | JGI IMG/M metagenome (GOLD analysis project Ga0315273, IMG submission 205753) | Sediment microbial communities from Yellowstone Lake, YNP, Wyoming, USA - YL17G02_0 | ecosystem: Environmental > Aquatic > Freshwater > Lake > Sediment | place: USA: Wyoming | collected...
TGCTACGCTCCTCAGGGCGTTTCTCGTCGAGCAGGTGCACGGCTCGGCCCTGCCCGTGGGTTTCTTATAAAGCCGCCGGATGAGCGGCTTTATAAGAAAAAGGGGACTGTCCCCTATTAATTCGGCGATGCCCTTGTTCCTGCCAATTCTTGAAGCGGGGATCTGCGCGCTGATCCTGGTCGCGCCCCTTCCGTTCGGATCGGTCGCTCCCGGGGGCCGGCTCACGCTCGAGCTCATGGCCTTGACGCTGACCGCGTTGTGGATGTTCACGGCGACGCAATCCCGGGTCGCGCTTCCCCCGCGTTCGGTGAGCTTCGCACTCCTCGGACTCCTCGCCATCGCGGCGATTCAGCTGATGCCGCTTGGTGCCGGGATCGTCTCGGCGCTCTCACCGCACGCCGCGGCCCTGCGCCAGGGTCTGGATCCGATCCCCGAGCCCACGCTTTCCCTGGCCGCGGGGGCGACCGCCTCCGCCCTGCGCACCGGCGCCGCGCTCGTCGGCATCCTCTTCGTCACGACGACCGTCGTCGCGGCGCGCGGCGCAACTCGCATCGCTCTCGCGGCGCTCGCCGCCTCGGCGTTCCAGGGACTGTACGGTTTGCTCGTCCTCGCCTCGGGGCACGATCGAATCTGGGGCGTTCCCAAGACCGCCTACCTCGACTCCGCCACGGGAACGTTCATCAACCGCAACCACTTCGCCGGCTTCCTCGCGGCGACGCTTCCCTTGGGCGTCGGGCTCGTGATCGTAAGCGCGCGGCGCGCGCGCGATCGGTCCCGCGCGAAGGGGGGCCTGCTCCGGGCCTTGGGCCCCGAGGGAAGCAAGACGCTGCTTCTCGGCTTGCTGGTTTTGACCGGCGCCGCGGGACTCCTGCTTTCGTTCTCACGCGCGGGGACCGCGCTCGGCCTCATCGCGATGGCGGGAACCGCGGGCCTCCTCCTGAGCGGCAAGCTCTCGCATCGCCTGATTGCGATCGCCATCGTCGTCGCGATCGCCGCCGTGCCGCTCCTCGATCTGGGGGCCGACCGCCTCCTGGCGCGCTACGAGAGCTCCGGAAACGACTTCTGGGCGGCCGGCGGCCGCGCTGCCGTGGCCGAGGACACGCTGGGCATGATCGCGGCGTTTCCGATCGCGGGCGTCGGGTTCGGCGCGTTCACCTGGGCCTACCCCGCGTTCAGCTCGCCCGAGGTCCGGATGCATTACGCCCACGCCCACGAGGACCTCCTCCAACTGGCCGCCGAGGGCGGACTCCCGGCCCTGGCGCTTCTCGCGGTCGTGCTCGTCGCCGTCCTGCGCACGCTGTATCGCCGCCTCGCCGACACCTCCGATCCGGTCGCGACAGGGGCCGGCTTCGGGCTCACCGCGCTTTTGGTCCACGGCCTCGTCGATTTCAATTTCCACATCCCCGCAAACGCCGCGATCGCCGCGGTGCTCGCGGGCGTGCTCTTCGGTGCGTCGTGGAACAGCCGGAACTGAAGCTCGTCACCACCGAACCGGCGCGACCCCGCGAAGTCGCCGCGTTGGGATTCGGAGCCGCGGTGCTCGTAGCAGGGGCGATCGCGACCCTGTTCGGCGCCGACGCCGCGCGACGCCCCTTCAATCCCGGGAAGCTCGCGGAATCCGCAATGGCGCGAACACTCGCCGGCAACAACCCGCAACCGGCGCGCGAGGCCCAGGACATCTTGCGGGAGCGCCTCCGTCGCTTCCCCTTGGACGCGGCCTCGCGCATGATCGAGGCCAGCCTCAGATCCGAGACCGCGGCGGACGATTCCGGACGCTCTAAAGCCGTGGATCAAGTCTTGGCCGCGACCCGCCTCGTCGCTTCCGACGAGTGGATTTCCCGCGGGGCGGCGCGCGCGTTTGCGCGGTGCGGGCGGACCGATTTAGCGCTCCGGGAGATCGCGAGGATGTTCGGCTACGCGGCCGATGTCGCGGCCACCACCTTGGCCCAGGTGGAGCCGTTCGTCGCTCACGATCGGCTCGAAGACGGCATTCCGGCATCGCCTCCCGCCTGGCTCGCCTGGTCGGTCAGGCTCCGCGCCGATGGTCGCCACGACGAGGCCGACGCACGCCTCGCGGCGCTGCTTGACCGCTGGCCCGGCGAGCTGCCGGCGCTTCGCGTCGCCGCCTCGGTGGCGGCGGGGCGCGAACGCATCGACGAGCTTTCCCGCCTCGTCCCCCCAACTCTCGTCCTGGCCGAAACCGCGGAAAACGCGTCGCTCCTCGTGTTTCGCGCTCGGTCGAAAGGGGCGTCGGGTGATGCCGCAGGGGCCCGCGCCGACGCCCTTCGAGCGATCGCGCTGTCGGGCGGCGACCCTTGGGTGCTCACGCTAGCGGGAGACGCCTTTGTGGCGAGCGAGCCGGCCTTGGCGCGCGACTACTGGACCCGCGCGCTGTACCGGCTCCTCGAGAAGCCGGGGACACGCGGCCGGGCGATCTGGCTCCGGTTCCGGCTCGCTCGACAAAACGACCGGGAGGGGCGCGCCGGGGACGCGCTGCGGGAATGGCGTACCATCCTCGCCGAGCGACCCGATGACGGCGAGGCCAAGCGGCGCGTCGCGGAGCTGACGGGAGAAAGCCCGCGATGAGCCGGTTGAGCGTCGTCATCCCCGTCTTTAACGAAGAGGCCACGGTCGCGGCACTCGTCGATGCGGTGCTTAACGCACCTCTACCCGAAGGGATCGATCGAGAGCTCATCGTCGTCGACGATGGCTCGACCGACGGCACGGCTCGCGAGCTGGCGCGTTTCGCCGGCGACCCGCGCGTGCGCGTCTTCGCTCAGGACGTCAACCGCGGCAAGGGGGCCGCCCTGCGGCGCGGTTTCAAGGAGGCTCGAGGGGACTTCGTCATCGTCCAGGATGCCGATCTCGAGTACGACCCCCGCGAGTACGCGAAGCTCCTCCTTCCGATCTTGGAGGGGAAGGCCGACGTCGTCTTCGGCTCGCGGTTTGTCGGGAGCGAGGCGCGGCGCGTGATGTTCTTCTGGCACATGGTCGGCAATCGCTTGCTGACGCTGTTGTCGAACATGACGACGAACCTGAACCTGACCGACATGGAGACCTGCTACAAGCTCTTCCGGATCGAGGTGCTGCGCGGCATCCGCGTCGAAGAAGAGCGGTTCGGATTCGAGCCCGAAATCACGGCGAAGGTCGCGCGCTTGGGTGTGCGCGTCTACGAGGTCGGCATCTCGTATGCGGGCCGGACCTACGCCGAGGGGAAGAAGATCGGCTGGCGCGACGGCGTGCGCGCACTCTTGTGCATCGTCAAGTACGGCCTCCGTTGATTAATGGGGACAGTCCCCTTTTTCTTACAAATCTCCTCGGATACCGATTTGATAAGAAAAAGGGGACTGTCCCCATTAATCATCGGGAGCGGCGCTTCGACTCTTTGTAGGCCGCGGCCACAACGAGGCCACCGCCGACGGCAAGGAGAAGAGCAGGGATCAGGCTGGGGACGACGCGGGCGTCTGGCTCTAGGTGCTGGCCCGCAGCGTTCATCGCGGCGAGCAGTCCGACGATCCCGACGATGAACCCCCAGATCGACGCGAGACCGAAGAAAAGAAGGCGCTTGGTCGAGCTGGTACTTCGATGATGCGCCGCGGACCCGGCGGTATACTGACGCGCGGTAGGCTGAACGACGTGCGATTGGGATTCATGCTCACCGTCGGACATGATGGGGTCCCCCGTGTTGGCTGCCGCGAATTACATACGGTTCGAGCGAAGGTTGGTCAGTTGATGTTCTTTTCTGTTGCATCAATGCAGCGGGTTCTCGCTGCGGTTCTGGTCGCAGCAGTCGCCCTGCCGGCGCTCGCGGCACCGCCGTCAAGTTCAAATTCCAAGAATAAGCAAAAATCCGGCGGTGGCAGCCGACTCGAGGGCAAGGTCTTCGGTCCCGACGGCAAGCCGGTTCGGGGAGCCACCGTCACGGTGCGTGCGCTGGAAGGCGACAAGGCTTGGGTGAGCTTGCCGACGGATTCTCGCGGCCGGTTCGCTCTCCAGGGCCTACCTTACGGGTGGGATGACCTCATCGTCACGACCGAGAAGGGCGATTTTCTCGGAGACCAGGCAATAAACCTTCCGCCAGGCACCAGGGTGGTCGTGAATTTCAACCTGCTCGAGACCGCGGACAAGCCGGCGACATGGTGGACCGATCGCCGGGTCGAGCCTCCCGCCGGCATCACGGTGGCCGATGTGGCCGGCATGGCGCAGTCGTCGCAGAAACTCATCGGGGTCGAGTACTGGAAGAGCCCGGCCGGCATCGCGATTCTCGTGAGCGTCGGCGTCGTCGCCCTCGCAGCGATCGCGTCGGGGGGCGGAACGTACAAGGCGCCATAACTCACTAACCCTTGACGCCGAGGGCCGACCCGAAGCACAATCCCGGCGCCGAACTACTTGGAGGATGCTCTCATGTCGTCGTCCACCCTTCGCCGATCAACGGCCGTCGCCCTAGTCTTTGGTCTCGTCTCTCTAACGTCCTCCGGAGCGCTCCTAGCGGGCTCGCCGTCGACGCTCACCGGCCGCGTCCTGGCACAAAACGGCGCTGACCCCCGTCCGGGCGTCGTCGTGACGCTGATCGAGCCGGCCTCGGAGCGTGCCTACAGGTCGTCACCGACCGACGCGCGCGGTGCCTTCACCATCGACGCCACCCCGGCCGGTAGCTACGCGCTCGTCGTTGAAGCCCCGGAAGGCGCGTTCCTCGCGGCGAGCGACCTGCAGCTCGCCCCCGGCGTGAATCGCCCATTGTCTTTGGCGTTGAAGCCCGGCAAACAGGGTCAGCCCCCCGCCGCCGCAACACCGCAAGATCCGAACGCGAAGAAAAAGGGCACTCTGCCGACGTGGGCCAAGTGGGTGATCGCGGGTGGCATCATCGTCAGTGGGGCCATCATCATCGACGCGGTCACGAGCGACAACAACGAGGCGTCGACGTTCTAGGAGCCTGGTGGGCCTCTTCGGCGACGCTCCCGGCCCCGCACCTCAACTCGACTCCTCCTCGCGTCCGCCGCTCGCGGACCGGATGCGTCCTCGTTCGCTCGACGAGATCCTCGGCCAGGAAGCCCTTCTCGGCCCCGCCGCCCCGCTGCGGCGCGCGATCGAAGCCGACGAGCTGCGCTCGCTGATCCTCTGGGGCCCTCCCGGCAGCGGCAAGACCACCATCGCCCGCCTGATCGCCGGGAGCACGCGCGCCTCGTTCCTCCCCTTCTCGGCCGTGCTCTCGGGCATCAAGGAAGTTCGCGAGGTCATGCACCAAGCGGCCGCGGCCAAGCGCCAGACGGGGCGGCGCACGATCGTTTTCGTCGACGAGATCCACCGCTTCAACAAAGCGCAGCAAGATGCCTTCCTCCCGTTCGTCGAGGACGGCACCATCGTGCTGATCGGGGCGACCACCGAGAACCCGTCGTTCGAAGTCATCGCGGCGTTGCTCTCTCGCTCGCGCGTCTGCCGCCTCGAACCGCTCGCCGAAACCGACCTCGTCGCGCTGTTGAAGCGGGCGCTCGAGGACGCCGAGCGCGGCCTTGCCGCGACGAAGGCCGAGGTTCCGGATGACGTTCTAGGCGCACTGGCGGCCCACTCTCAAGGAGACGCGCGGGCCGCGTTGAACGGCCTCGAATTCGCGGTGCTCACGGCGCCGCTTTGTCCTGCGGGCCATCCTCGGGTCGATCGCGATCACTTGAAGGGCGCGCTGCAAAAGGCCGCGCTCTACCACGACCGCGCGGGCGAGGCGCACTTCAACCTGATCAGCGCCCTGCACAAATCGATGCGCAACTCGGACGCGGACGCCACGCTGTACTGGCTCGCGCGCATGCTCGAGGCCGGCGACGACCCGCTCTACGTGGCGCGACGCATCATCCGGTTCGCCAGCGAAGACATCGGGCTGGCCGACCCTCGCGCCCTCACCCTCGCTCTGGCGGCGAAAGACGCGGTGCACTTCGTCGGACGGCCCGAGGCGGACTTGGCGTTGGCGCAGGCCGCGGTCTACTGCGCCTTGGCAGCCAAGTCGAACGCGATTTACACGGCGTGGAAGGAAGTTTCGGCGACGATCGCCGAGGGCGTCACCGATCCGGTCCCGCTGGCGCTCCGCAATGCCGTGACCGGACTGATGAAGGCCGAAGGGTACGGCGCGGGTTACGAATACGCGCACGATCGCGACGACGCGGTGACCGCCCTTGACTGCCTGCCGGACAGGCTGCGAGGGAAACGCTTCTATCGCCCTACCGATCGCGGACTCGAGAAGGACCTTGCGGCTCGCATCGAGGCCTGGCGCGGCGCCCGATCGCGTCTGAAGGACGAGGCGTAACCCCCCGGCCTGCGGCTCAGCGAGAGGGTTCGCCCGTTTTCTTCATGGGGACATTGACGGATCGTTCCACGCCCGAGACGAGCTCGACGGGTACGGGCCCGCTGGGCGCGTACCCGGCGGCCTCCGCCCGCACGAAAACGGCCCCGGGATCGAGCGTCGAGATCCGGACCCCCAGCGTGTTGAACGGAACGAAATCGCCAATCCGCTTCCCTGAAGGTGAGTCGATCATGACGCGTCCCGAGGAGAGCGGAAGCCGTGTGTCCGCGTCGACGACGACCACGAGCAAGCTCGCGGCGCGTTGCAACTGCACGGGAGCGTCAAGCGGAGCCGCGTCGATCCCCTTGGGGACGAAGCCGCTCGCCCGCACGAGCAGCGTGGATCGCAACGGATTTTCCATCCGATAGACACCCTGGGAGTCGGCGGTCACGCAGTGCTCGGGAGACCCCTCGAGGGTTTCGCAGACCCTGGCACCGGGTACCGGGGCGCCGTCCGGGCCGACGATGCGACCGGTCGCGGCGCCAAACGCGGGTCCGGCCAGCAGACTAAAAACAAGCAGAGCCGAAGATCTCATCGTCATGATCATGCTTCTCCACACGGCAGCCGGAACACACGGTGGCCGGAACAGGTTACGCCGAAGGGCCGACCCGCGCGAGTGCCGACAATCGGCACCTTCCTGACAAATCCACCCCTAAACCCGGTTGGAGTAGGGGGCCTTTCATTTTTGATCCGGACGTAGTAGCGTGGCGTCGCCCGGCAGGAAAAGATTGTCGCTTCGCTCTTGGAAACGAGGGCGCTTGGAAAGAAAAGGAGATTCGTGAGTATGCGCAAGATGATGGCCGTATTGCCGTTCGTATTCGTGCTGGTTCTCATGGTCGGCTGCGCGAAGCCGCCGCAGGACGCGATCAACGCCGCGATGTCGGCGATGGACGCGGCGAAGCCCCTCGCCTCCGAGTACGCCGCCGGTTCGCTCCAGTCGGCCGAAGATGCCAAGGCGGCCCTCGACGCCGAGCTGAAGGCGCAGCAGGACAAATTCGCGCTGTTCCGCTCCTACAAGAAGGCGGATGAACTCGTCGCCGATCTGAAGGCGAAATCGGACAAGGCTGCTGCCGACGCGGCCGCCGGCCAGGAGCAGGCGAAGAATGATGCCACGACGGCGATCACCGCCGCGACGACCGCGCTGACCGACGCCAAGGCACTGCTCGAGAAGGCGCCGAAGGGCAAAGGCACCGCGGCCGACCTCGAGGCCATGAAGGCCGATCTGACCGCCGCGGAGTCCACCATCAACGATGCGAACACCGCGATGTCGGCGACCAAGTACAAGGACGCGAAGGCCAAGGCCGACGCGGCCGCTTCGTCCGCCGCCAACGTCGTCAGCCAGGTCCAGGCTGCCATGGCCGCCAAGAAGGTCGGGAAGAAGTAGTCCCGACTCTGACCGAGAACCTCGTGGGGCACGGCCAGGGGGCCGTGCCCCTTTTCGTATCCGAGATCCCGGCCTGCCGCCCCCCTCCAATCTGGTCCTGGATCGGAGGCCTGGAATCCCTTACATTCATGACGTCATCATGGACGGACGCGGCGTGACCCCAAGGACGTTTCTTGCTCGTCGGCGGTGGCGGCTGTTCGGCGCAGGCGCCGCTACGCTCGCCGCCCTCCTGGGTATCGGGTGCGCCTGGCTCATCGCCAGCGGCCGCACCGATCCCCCCTTCTTCGACAAGCTGACCGCACAGTCTTCGCTCCGCGATACCCGGCGCTCGGGCGCCCCCCGCTGGGCGCCCGACAGCATGCGGGAAGCCGAAGCCGCGATGAAGGCAGCTGCTGCAGCCTATCGGCTCGAGGAAGTCCAGTTCCTCCCCTTTCGCGACTACCGTGGCGTCCGCTCGGCGATCGACATGGCCAAGACCAAGATCGAGCGCGCGCTGGCCGAGGGCAACCGGCACCGGCTCGAGGCCAAGGCTCTGGCCGACGAGGCCTTAGCCGCAGCAGACCGCGACACGTCGCGCTCGTCCGACGTCGCGGACGCGATGCATCTCGGCCCGTACAACCGAACCCTCTTGCAGAAGAGCAAGATCGCGCTCGCCGAGGCCAGAGCGATCTACGCACGCGGCGATTTCGTCGAAGCCGCTTCACGCGCCCGCGAGGCCGGCCTTGGATCGCGCGCCGTGAGCGGTAATGCCGTGCTCGCCGCGGCCCGGTACGCCGACGCCTCGCTCGTCGCCCGCTGGACCCGCATGGTCTACGAGACCGCAGCATGGTCGCGCTCAACGGGCGGAACCGCGATCGTCGTCCTGAAAGAGAATCACCGGGTCGACCTCTACGACGGAGGGCGTCTCGTTCGCAGCTACCCGGCCGACATGGGCTACCGTTCGGTCAACGACAAGCTGCGCTCGGGAGACGCGGCCACACCGGAGGGCCGGTACCAGGTCACCGCGAAGAAACCGGGCTCGCACTACTACAAAGCGCTTGCGCTCAACTACCCCAACGACGAGGACCGCGCGGAGTTCGCGCGGCTTCGGAACCAGGGACGGATCCCCCGTGGGGCGAGCCTGGGCGGACTGATCGAGATCCACGGCGACGGCGGGCGCGGGAAGGACTGGACGAAGGGCTGCGTCGCCCTGGCCAATCCGGACATGGACGATCTGTTCCGCCGCGCGGGCGTCGGCACGCCGGTGACGATCGTCGGCGGCGACGGGCAAGGCGTGTTCGCGCGTCTCGTGCGCGAACACGGCTCTGCTGCCAGCGCGAGGATGCAGTGATGGACGAGGTCTTCACCCCTCACGGGGGCGTCTCGATCGTCATGAAGGCGCCGGGCCGGCGGTTCCGGCTCGTCGTCGTCGCCCTGATCGCCGCGGTCGCCTTGCTGAGCCTCGTCGCGGCGCGGGGTACCGGCTACACGTACGGTCCCGCCCCCCATCAGGCCGTCCTGACGGCGCCGGAGTTGCCTGCGGACCCGGGAGCGGCGCGCAAGCTCCAGACCAAGCTCGTGGCGCAGAACAAGCAGTATGCCAGCGCCTTGGACAAGCTGGCTCCGGCCGGCACGTACGTCGTCGTGGACCAGACCCAAAACCGCCTCTACCTCATGAACGACGACAAGATCGTGAGAACCTCGGTCTGCTCCGCCGGCTCGGGCCTGGTGCTCAAGGCCAACGGCAGCTCGAAGAAGTGGGTGTTCGACACCCCTCGCGGCGTCTTCAAGGTTCGGAGCAAGGTCGCCAACCCGCTCTGGAAGAAGCCGGACTGGGCGTTTGCGGAAGAGGGCAAGACCATCCCGAAAAACCCCGCCGACCGCTTCGAATCGGGAACGCTCGGGAAGTACGCGCTCTACCTCGAGGACGGCTACATGATCCACGGGACGCTCTACACGCGCCTGCTCGGAAGAAGCGTGACGCACGGCTGCATCCGTCTGGGGCCCGAAGACCTCCAGGCCGTCTGGGACGCCGTGCCGCTCGGCTCGTCGGTCTACATCTTCTGATCGCAGCACGATGAGAGCGGGCGTCCTTCCGGCCGTAGCACTCGCCGCGGCGACGATCGCGGCCGCCGCCACGCCCTCCGGCCCCGCCCCGACCCAAGGCGAGCTCACCAGACTGTCGCTCCAGAACAATCTCCTCCAAAAACAGCTCGACCTCGCCAAGGCGAAGGAGTTCTACCTCCTCCTCGACCCGCAGGCGCAGTCGCTCACGTTGATGTTCCATGCCGCGCTGCTTCAGCAATACCGGGTCGAGGCGCTCGAGGTCGGCGTCCCACGCGTCGTCTACCGCACGCGCGCCGACGTGACTCGTTGGGAGGGACGCATCTGGGAGAAGGGGGCCCTCGATCCGGAGCGCAAGCTCGATCGCGTCGAGATGCAGGCTCCCCCGCCGACCCGGGAGGGGACGGAGATCGAGGTCAAGGTCCCCCAGACCCCCGAGGAGAAGTACCCCGTCCCTCCCCGCTATCACATCCGCTTCGCGGGCGGCCTGTCCATCGAGGTCCGCCCGCCCGCCTCGGACACGAAGCGCGGTTTCTGGGCCCGAATCGCCGCGAGCTTCGCCACCTGGTTTGCAGACGCGAAGGCGGTGAGCCGCAGCGAGCCGAACGACACCGTGCGCCTGCACGTCGTCTTGTCGAAAAAGGATGCGGAGTCGCTCTATCGGGCGCTGCCGCCGGACACGAAATTGTTGGTGCTGCCGCCGCGAAGCTAGTGCGCGGCTGTTCCGCCGGCGGCGATCTCGTCCCCATCACGGTGCGAGCGCTCCGTTGCGCCTTTGTGCTCCGGGGACCACTTCTTGATCTCGTCCTGGCGGGTCCCGCCGATCTCGTAGAGCTTCTTCTTGTCGAAGATCATCAGGTCGCGCGCATGGCCGACCACGACGTAGGTCTTGGACATGAAGATCGCCTCTTCGGGGCAGGCCTCTTCGCACAAGCCGCAGTAGATGCAGCGGAGCATGTTGATGTCGAACTTGGCCGGGAACTTCTCGATCGAGTGGAGCCTACTGTCCTTGGGGTACTCCGCCGCCTCGATCGTGATCGCCAGAGGCGGGCAGACCCACTGGCACATGTAGCAGGCGACGCATTTTTCGCGTCCGTCCTGGTCGCGTACGAGCGCGGGCACGCCGCGGTAGCGGGGGCCAAAGGCGTGCTTTTCCTCGGGATACTGGAGCGTGTCTTTCTTGCGGAAGATGTGCTTGAAGGTGACGGCGAGCCCCGCGAAGATGCTCGGCAGATAAAGCCGGTCGATCATCGTCAGCTTGCGCGCTCTTTTGACCTGCATCGCGTCCTCTACTTGTCGTCGAGCTCGATTGCGACGTCGTCCCCGGAGGGCCGCGTAGCGTACCGCACCCTACGCGTCCTTGCGAACCATGCGGGATTCGACGATCTGGGCGACGTCTTTGACCGCGAGAGTATCGGCGCGCCCGGTCTCATTGACGCCGTCCGCGAGCATCGTCATGCAAAACGGGCAGGCGGAGGCGACGAGCGAGGCCCCGGTGCCGGCGGCCTCGTCGACCCGGTTGATGTTGACCTTGGTGCCGAGGCTCTCCTCCATCCACATCCGCCCGCCCCCCGCGCCGCAGCAAAAACCGTTCTCGCGGCTGCGCGGCATCTCCAAGATCTTCAGGCCGGCGGACGACAGCGCCTCGCGCGGCGCGTCGTAGATCCCGTTGTGGCGGCCGAGGTAACATGAATCGTGGAACGTCACGGTCTCGCCTTGGGCTGCGGCGTTCATGGCGATCCGCCCATCGGCGATCAGGCGCGCGATGACCTGGGAGTGGTGAATGACCTCGTAATGGCCGCCGAGTTGCGGGTACTCGTTGAGCAACGTGTTGAGGCAGTGCGGGCACTGCGCGACGATCTTCTTCACGCCGTGCCGATTCAGCGTCTCGATGTTCTGCGTGGCCAGCATCTGGTACAGGTACTCGTTGCCGGAGCGGCGGGCCGGGTCGCCCGTGCAGGTTTCCTCGGTACCCAGGATCGCGAACGTCACCCCGGCTTCCTTCAGGATCTGCGCCGTGGCGCGGGCGACCTTCTTCCCGCGATCGTCGTAGGCTCCGGCGCATCCGACCCAGAGCAGGTACTCGACCTCGCCGGGAGCTTCGGCCATCACCGGGATATCGAGACCCTCCGCCCAGTCGGCGCGTTTTTCGGCGCTCTGCCCCCAGGGGTTTCCCGCCTTCTCGAGGTTCTTGTAGGCCGCCGTCAGCTCTTCGGGGAACGCGCCGTCCTCGAGGACGAGCTTCCTGCGCATGCCGACGATCCTGTCGACGAACTCGATGAAGAGCGGGCACGCCTGCTCGCAGGCGCGGCAGGTCGTGCACGACCAGAGCACGTCGTCGGCAATCGTCTGCGACGGGAGGACCGGAAGCTCCCGCCCTTCGGCGAGGCTCTTCCGGCCGATCAGGAAGGAAAGCGACGGCATCATCGCGTCGCGCATGTCTTCGTTGATCTTCTTCGGGTTCAGCGGTTTTCCGGTGGCGTACGCGGGGCAGGCGGCCTGGCAGCGGCCGCACTCGGTGCACGAGTAAACGTCGAGGATGTCCTTCCAGCGCAGATCGGAAAATCCGGTGATCCCGAACCGCTCCGAGTTCTCGAGGTCGATCATGGGAAGCGAGCCGGTGTCGAGGCGCCTGAAAAGGATCGAGGGGAGCGACGTGACGACGTGGAAGTGCTTCGAAATCGGCAGGTAGATCAGGAAGCCGAGGAGGGTCGCCAGGTGCAACCACCACGACACGCCGTGAACCGTTGCGGTCGCCGGGGCGCCCAGCGCCGAAAATAGCGGTGCTAACGCGCGACCGGCCGGCGACGAGTAGCCGTTGGCCGAGCCGTGGAGCGCGGTTTCGGCGCCGGCCATGGCGAGGTCGGTCACCATCAGGCTCCCGATCAGCGACAGGATCAGCGCCGCGTCCCAAGACGGGGTCAGCCGCGCGGGCCTGACGACGACGCGTCGATAGCCGGCGACCCCGACCATCGCGATGACGGCACACTCGAACAGGTCGCGGAGGACGACGTAGGCTCGGCCTGCCCACGAGGCCGGCCCGAAGAAGGGAAGGTGGAACCCCTCGACGAACCCCCCGCCCACGAAGTGGATCGAGTTCAAGGCGACCGCAAGGAACCCCCAGAAGATCAGCGCGTGCATGATCCCGGCGCCCAAATATCCGGGGCTCAGGATGCGGCGCTGGCCGATGAACTGGGTCAGGACTCCAGCAAACCGCTCTCCCCAACGGTCGAAACGGGCGCTGGGCTTGGCAGCTCTCAAGAGCGCGAATCGCGACTCGATGAGATACGCAAACGTCGCCAGGGACAGCACGAGCACGACGACGAAGACGATCATGCCGGGAAGCGTCTCGGTGGGTCTCACGGTCTCCCCCGTGGTGGGGGCGGATCGTAGCACGGCGGCGGGGTTATTCCGGTCTCAACACCAATAGGTCCGCCCGCGGATTCACGCGCTCGACCTTCAACCGGACGCGATCCCCCGGCGACGCATCGACGAGGGAGGGAACCGGAAGCTCGAGCAGCGTCTCGTCGAGCACCACGATCGGCCGCGGGAAGACGTCGACGACGACGCCGGTCACGGTGCCTCCGATCGATCGCTCGAGCCAGCGCAACATCCAGTAACGGTCCATCACGCGCTCGGCCCGCCGCCCCTCGCTCTCGGCGCGCTCGGTGGCGGCGAGAATGACCTGCATCTCCGCGGCGTCGTACTGGGGCGGCCGCCCCGCAAGCAGAGCGACGATCTGCCGGTGCATGGAAAGATCCTGGTAGCGGCGCAGCGGCGAGGTCACCTGGGTGTAGGCCGAAAGGCCCAGGGCGTGGTGGGTCCCTGGACGCAAGCCCGCCTCTCCGCGCTTCAAGAGGCGGCGCACGGCGCGGATGTGGACCGCTGCGGGCTGAGACGGGTCGGCTTCGGGGAGGCGCCCGTCGGGGGCGGATTGCCGCCTGAAGATCGCGGGCACGCGCCGGGTGTCGAACCAGGCCGCCGCCACCTCTCCGGCCAGGATCATCGCCTCCGACACGAGGCGCTGAGCGGGCGTGTCCGGATCCCTTGCTTTCAGCGTGAGCGATCCGTCCGCCGCGACCCGGATTTCCGTTTCGGGCGTGCGAAGCGCGATCGCACCGTTGGCGCGCCGGACCGCCTCGCGGCGGGAGGCCACGGCCGCGAGACGGGTCAAAACGTCCGCATGGGGCCCCGTACCCGCGCGAAGCGTGGCGTCGACCTCGTCGTAGCCCAAACGCGCGGCGACCCGGACGATCGAGCGGACGATCTCGGTGCCTGCGACCCTCCCCTCCGCGTCGACGGTGACCAGGAAGCTCAACGCCGGCCTTTCCTCCCCCGCGACGAGACTCGCCGCCTCCTCCGAAAGAACCGCAGGGAGCATCAGGAGCTTCCGCTCGGGGAAGTAATAGGTCGTGCCCCGAGCCCTCGCCTCGACGTCAAGGGGATCTCCCGCCGTGATGAATGCGCACGGATCGGCGATGTGGATTCCCACCTCGACGAGTCCGTTGTCGCGCTCGTCGATCGAGAGCGCGTCATCGACCTCGCGCGTCGTCTCGTCGTCGATCGTCAACGTCGTTCGCGCGGTCAGGTCGCGGCGGTCCGCGCGGTCGAACCCCGCGGCGGCCGCCGATTCGGCCGCGAGCTGCGCGTCGTCCGCGAACGCCGTGCGTAAGCCGAAGCGCACGATGGCGAGATTCTCGTCGTCCGAGGCGAAGCGTCCGGTGCGGCGCAGCAGTCGAAAAGCCGCCTCGGAGGGACGATCCCCCCGCGCCCCCGCAGCCTCGAGCGCCTCCTGTGCTAACGCGCGTTCTTTTTCCGGCGCCTCGAGATCGGAAATCGCCAGCGCCTCTAACGCCAGCAGGATGCGGCGCTCGACGGCCGATCCCTGCGCCTGCCATACGCCCTCTTTTGAAGCACGGGCCAGAGCCGCTAAGGCCATCGCCTTGTCCTCGGCGCGGCGCGCGATCTGCTCGCGCTCGTGGAGGATCTCGGCGACGGCCTCCTCGCTTCGTGGCTGCCACCCGGCGGGTTTGCGCACGAAGCGCACGCCGTCACGTGTTAACGCCAACGCCGTCGCGAGGCAGGCCGCCGGGTCGGTGCTCGCCAGGGCGAGCTCCGCGAGCGTGGCCTCGCCGAGCGTGGCGGATTCCCCCATCGTCAGCTCCCAAAGCGTCGCGACGTCGACCGTTGCGGAGCGCAAGGCGATCGACTGGGCCATCGCCGCCGCAACCCCTGCCGCCTCGCGGCGGCCTTCAGGGGTGCGCGCGGGGGCGGGGCCTGAGGCCAGCGCGGCCACGATGCGCGCCGGCGCGGAACGTTCTTCGCGTCCGTCCGCGGTGACGAGGACGACGCGCTGCTTTTCTTCCATGACGACGACGCCGAACGCGATGACGTCGTGCTCCCACCACGCGACGACGGTACCGGGCGCGGGCACGTTCACCTCACAGCCTGCGGAGGAGCTCGCCGAGCCCGCGGGAAAGACCGTGGAGGTCGGTCGCCTCGACCACGAGATCGACCGAGGCGAGATAGTGAGGGAGCGCCGAATCCGCGGTGCCCCAGCGCGACCTCGACTCCGGGACGAGCCAGAGCACCGCGCGGCATCCGCGCGAGAGATCTTCGAGCGCAAAGGGGAGCGGGTCGAAGCGGTTGGTGCGTCCGTCGCCCAGGACGACCAGCACCGTATCGCGCCCCCGGGGGCGCAGGCGCGAAACGCTCAATGCGTGGAACGCGGTCCCGTAGTCCGAAGGCGCCTCGAGGTTCAGATCCTTCAGCCCGTCGAGGATGTCGGCGAACGAGACGTCCTGCGAGAGGATCCCATCCCCCGGCCGCGCGCCCCGGCGACGTGACTTCGGCGCGGCCTCCCTTGCGCCCAGGCTCCGATGCGACCCGCGCGCCCAGCTAAGGACGGCCGCGGTCGCATCGACCGGCCGGTCGACGAACGCAAGCACACGGGCACGGCGCCCTAGCTCGACGAACTCGGCCGCCATCAGGAGAAACAGGCCGGAGGCTGAAGCGACCGAGAACGAAACGTCGACGAGAAGCACGACGCGCGTGTTCTTTCGCTTCGGAGCGCGATACGGGATGACGAACGGAACTCCGCCGTGCTTCAGGTTGTCGCGCAGCGCCTGCCTCAGCCACGGCCGGCCGGCTCGCGCGCGGGCGAGACGCCGGGAAACGCGAAGCTTCAGCGCGTGCACGATCCTCGGGATCTCGCGCGCCACCTCGCGCTCTTCCTCCGTCGTCATGCGCCGGGCGAGATCCCGATGGGCGGGATCGCGCGTTTCCTCACCAGAAGGGCGAAGCTTCGCGCGGCGGAGTCGTCCGTGCTTCAAGATCTCCTTCAGCTCCGCGCCCGGACGCTTCGGCGTAAACGACGCGTTCCCCTGCGCCTTGACCCTGTCCTTCGGCTTCGCGCGAGACGGAGCGGGGCGCTCCCCGTCGCCGGGCCGCGGACGCTCCCCCGCGGCGGCGACCCGTCCCTCCCCCGTTCCCCGGGCCGGGAAGACGGGCGGCGCGAAGAAACGATCGAAGATGCGATCGAACACGAGGGCCGCCTGATGGTCCTTCGCGAGCGTCGCCGAAAGCGCCCGGCGGACATCGGCCCGGCGTTCGAGACCGACGAGATCGAGGGCGCGCCCGGCGTCCACGATTTCCGCCGGAGAGACGGAGAGATCCTCGGCGCGCAACGCGTCGATGAAACGTGCTAAGGCTTCGATCATCCGCGGTAGCGGGCCGGATCGGCCAGGACGCGCTCTACGTCCTCGCGGTTTTTGAGCAGGGCGCCCAACGTCTTGCGCAGCATGGACGCCGAAAGGCCATCGGCGCCAACCGCCACGAGCGCCAAGGCCCAGTCGAGGACTTCGCTGATCCCGGGAGCCTTCTTGAGGTCGGCCTTGCGCAGCGACTGCGCGAACCGGACCATCCTGTCGGTGAGCGAAACCGAAAGCCCCGGCACGCGCGCCTCGACGATGCGCAGCTCGTCCGCGAACGACGGGTAGTCGACGTACAGGTAGAGGCACCGGCGGCGCAACGCGTCCGACAGCTCGCGCGTGTCGTTGCTCGTGAGGACCACGCGCGGCGGCCGCTTCGCCTTGAGCGTTCCGAGCTCCGGGATCGACACCTGGTGGTCCGAGAGGACCTCGAGAAGAAACGCCTCGAACTCTTCGTCCGAGCGGTCGACCTCGTCGATCAAGAGCACGACCGGACGAGGAGAGAGGATCGCTTGCAACAACGGACGCGGGAGGAGGAAGTCCCGCGAGAAGAAGCCGTCGGCCTCGTCACGCAGGATCGCGATCGCGGAGTCGAGATCGGCGGCACCGGCCAGCACCTCGCTCGTCTTGTCGCGCAGGAGCTGCGCGTAGAGCATCTGCTTCCCGTACGACCATTCGTACAGGGCCTTCGCCTCGTCGAGCCCCTCGTAGCACTGGAGCCGGATCAGCTCCGACGCGTGGTAGGCCGCCCACAGCTTGGCGATCTCGGTCTTCCCCACGCCGGGAGGGCCTTCGAGCAGGAGCGGCTTTCCGAGGTTCTCCGCGAGGAAGAGCGACGTCGCCACGTCGGGGGAGCAGATGAACCCCGACGCCGCGAAACTCTCCGTGATCGACTCCGCGGTGATTTTGGACGGGGGCACCATGGCGCGAAGTATATCCGCCACCTAACGCCGTGAGTCCCAGGCCCGGTCGGTCATGGCCTTCTGCGGCGTACGGGAGCGAGCCCGCTGTTTCCGTTGGCGGGCGAGCGATCGTCCGAGTTCGCCGCGCGGTTCCATCCACGCGCGGCGAACGTCCGCAGAAGGCCATGACCGACCGGGCCTGGGACTCACGGCGTTAGGGGTCAGCGGGAGAAGGGGTCTTCGAGGCCGCGGAGGCCCGGAGGGGGCTCCATCCCCTTCGAAAAGACCGCCACTTTGAACGTCCGTCCCATGCCGTCCGGATGGATCAGCTGCTTGGCCTGGAGGCGCCGCTTCGTCGCGGCGACCGGTCCGCCTTCGTCGGTGTCGAGGCCGTCCAAGATCCCGTTGGCGATCAGGAACCGGTCTTGGGTCGTGATGCCCGCGACGTGAAGTCCGAGGGCTTCCGCCTCCAGCCTAAGCGCGGTGAGGTTGACGTGCGCGGTCAGGTCCTGTTCGCCCACGCGCTCCAGGTAGTCTTCGTTGGCGCGGTGGCGGTGATACGCCATCAGCGTGCCGCGCCTGTGCGCCGGGCTGAAGAGGCGCTTCGCCTCGTGCCCGTAATCGACGATCACGAGAAACCCACGATCGATCGACGCCGCGAGCCCGGCCAACGTGGGGCCGAGCACGAGGCACGCCTCGGCCTCGTCGCCGTCTTCGGGCGCGGCGCCGTAGGCATCGGCCCAGGCGCGAAGCGCTGCCCCCGGGGGCCCCTCAGTCTCGACCAGCGCGCCGCCGTCGAGCGCCACCAGCACCTCGACGAGCGCGTCGCCGCGGCGCCTCACGCGATGCACCGGGAGCGCGTCGAGCAGCTCGACCGCCACGACGCATCCAGACCCACCGGGCGTCGCAAGCCCTTCCGCCTCGACGCGCGCCGCGGGGACTCGCCCCGCGGCAGCCGCGCGCATCCCGGAACTGGTATCGACGAGCACCGCCTCGAATCGCCGCGCGAGGTCGGGCTCCTTCGCGCAAAGGACGTCTTCGACATCCCGGGCGAGAAGCCCGCGCCCCGCCCCGTGCTCGACGTAGTGAAAGGCCCCAGGCTTGCCGAGCAGCGCGTCCATCTCGACGAGCTGCCTGCTGAGGCACGCGCCGAAGGTCGCGCCGACGTCGCTGGCCGTGAAGAAATCACCGCCGCGGCCTAACCGCTCCGGACCGCGGGAGTAGTAGCCGTGCTCGGGGTGGTGAAGTGCCAGCTCCATGAAGCGCGCGAACGGCATCGGTCCGCCTGCGCGGATCTCGTTCCCGATCAGGCTGAGAAGCTCGGGGTGTGAGGCGGAGGCGTCCGCCACGACGCGGGCCTCAGGCAGCCGGGGCGGCGGTGACGACGGACAGTTCGGCCGCGCTCTTCACGCCCCGCTCGATCTTGCGCCGGATCTCGAGGACCCCCTCGATCAGGGCCTCGGGACGCGGCGGGCAGCCGCTGATGTAGATGTCGACGGGGATGATCTCGTCGACGCCCTGAACGACAGCGTACGAGCGGTACATCCCCCCCGACGACGCGCACGCCCCCATGGCGATGACCCAGCGCGGAACCGGCATCTGGTCGTAAATCTTTTTCAGGAACGGGGCCATCTTCTTGGTGACCGTTCCCGAAACGACCATGAGGTCGGACTGACGCGGCGAGAACCGCAGCGCTTCGGCACCGAAGCGCGCGAGGTCATAACGGGGGCCGACGGTCGCCATCAACTCGATCGCGCAGCAGGCCAACCCCATCGGCATCGGCCAGAGAGAGTTCTTGCGGCCCCAGTTGATGAAATCGTCCACGCGGGTCGTGTACGCCGACTCGCGCGCGTCCCCTTCCGGGAACCGCTGGTGAAGGATCAGGGGATCGTCGCCTAGCGCCATAGGGCCGGAATCGTAACACAAGGCCCCGGGAGCTTACGGGCCGGTTTCGATCCCGAGAGCCTCGGCAAGCTCTGCCTGCTTGCGATCCAGCGTAAGGAAGGAAAGCCCAGCCAACTGCCGTTTGAGAAACAGCGCACAGGCCAGGTGCCAGAGGTCGGATCCCTTGACTCTCCCCAGACCGAGCACTTCTCGAAACTCGGTGGTCAGCGGGCGGTCCGGGAGGACCCAGTTGATCCCGGACAAGAGGGGCGCGCAGTCCGCCTGCACGCGTTCCCGCGCGAGCGCCGAACGGAGCTCGGCCTCGAGCAGGTTCGACGCCACAAGTCGATCAAACCGTGCGAGGCTCTCCGCCGTCTCCCGTCCACGCGGCTCGTTGAGGGCCACGGCCACGAGACACGACGTGTCCACATAGGCAAGCTTTACTCGCGCGATTTGAGAAACCTTTTGAGGGAGCCCGGCTTGCGGGCGATGGGCTTCAGGCTCCCCGCCGGGGCGGTCGCCCGCGAGAGCACGCCGCGTTCTTCGAGTTCCCGCAACGCCTTTTCCGTTCCACCCGCCTCGTAGACGGGCCGGATCTCGGCAACCGCCTCACCCCTGCACGAGACGATCACGTGCTGACCCGTCCGGACCTTACGCAGGATCTCGCTGAACTTCGCCTTTGCGTCGTAGGTCGAGTACCGGTTGCTCATGCCGCCGGAAAGATAGGCAACTTGGTCAGACTGGTCAAGTGAACGATCAACGCATCGCCGCTCGGATGGCGACACCCCAAACGCCAGGTATTCTTCGGTCCCGGGTGGCCCCGGAAATTGCTCGCCATCGAGCCGCCGCAGGCAGTCGGCAAGGAGCTCGCGCTCAGTCAACGCTGACGTTTGACCTCGGCGTCGTCGGCATTCGGGCGCCGTGTGCGGATTCCCTCCCGCGCCACGTCGCACGCGAGTTCGTGCAGCGCGAGCGCGATCCCGAGACGCTGCTCGTCGAGCGCGGCGCGCGGATTCATCGAGTCATTCCACTCCCCGCCGCGGCGAGGGACGCCCAGCCACGGCATCAGTCGATAGCGAGGCAGGCCGGCGTCCCGCACCCCGCTCCCCAACCTCAGGTGAGTATCCGCCGGCTCCTCCGATGACCCCATCCTCCAAGAAATGGGGTCTCCGGAAAACCCGGCGGGGTTCAGCTCCGCATGCAGGACGCTTCGTTGTTGCTCCGCCGTCCGGCTGGGCCGATACTGCTTGCATGTTCGCAGACCATGACCGACTCATCGAGAGCCTGAGGCGATGTCTCGGTGCGAGGCCGGAGATCCTCGAGGCTTACCTTTTCGGCTCCCGGGCCCGCCACGGCGGGCAGCCGCACAGCGACGTCGATGTCGCGGTTTGCGTCGACCGAGATCGCTTGGCGGATTCTCCGTTCGGCTACGCGGCGCAGCTGACGGCCGAACTCGTTGCGTTGCTGAAGAATAATGACGTGGATGTCGTCGTTCTCAACCAGGCCCCGCCGCTTCTGTATCACAGGGTTCTACGGGACGGGTTGCGGCTATGTACAAGAGACGCAGCGGCCACGACGACGCGCGAAGGCCGAGCCCTTTCCAGATACTGCGATTACGTACCCCATCTGCGGAAGATCGATGTCGCGCACGCGGCGCGCATCGAAGATGGGAGCTTCGGACGATGAGCCCCGGCGAGCTCGACGCATCGGTCGTAAGGCGGCACCTTTTGGCCCTCGACCAAGCGCTTCAGACTCTGAGAAAGCACCAGGGCCGCCCCGTCGATGAACTGCGGTCGGATCGAGAGGAACGCTGGGTGGTGGAGCGAGGCCTCCAGTTATGCACCCAGAACGTGCTTGATGTCGCAACGCACCTTGCCGCGAGCGCGGGACGAGACGTTCCGGACTACGCGACAGCCATCGACCAACTTGCCGACCTCGGGGTTCTCCCGGCCGCGTTCGCGGCACGCATTCGCCCCGTGGCCGGCTTCCGCAACGTGATCGTCCACGGTTACCTGGACGTGGATCTCGCGATCGTCCACCGCCTGCTCAACGACCGCCTCGACGACTTCGCGGAATTCGCACGTCTTGTCAGTCGTTACGTCGACAATCGGACTAATCCGTAGCTTCGCGAATCGCCGGATCACTGCGCGCTCGCTTCGCGAAACACTCGAGAGCATCGCCACACCCTGCTCGGTGAAGGCATAGGGTCGGCGTCGAGCATCACCTTGTGACCCCGGATGAGGTCGATGTGTCGTTCGATAGCCTCGGCGGGGACGATGGCGGTCGTGCCATCCTCCAGCCGGGCTTTGACAGGATTGCGTGAAGCTCAGGACCGTCGCCTTGACGCCCCTCGGGGGACGGCGATAGAGTCCCGGTCCCCCTTCCCAAGGAGACGGAAAGCGTGGCCAATACGGACGCGGCGTTCGATCTGACCGTCATCGGCAGCGGTCCCGGCGGCTACGTCGCCGCCATCCGCGCCGCCCAACTCGGCCTCAAAACCGCGGTCGTTGAGATGGCTCCCCTGCCGGGCGGCACGTGCCTGCACTGGGGGTGCATCCCGACCAAGGCTCTCCTCCACGCGGCCGAAGTGCTGGAGTCCTCGCGCCACGCGGGCCGCTTCGGGGTGAAGGTGACCCCAGGTGAGCTCGACGTCCCGGCGCTGCACAAGTACAAAGACAAGGTCGTGATGTCGAACGCCAAGGGGGTCGAGTACCTCCTCAAGAAGGGCGGCATCACGCTGGTCCCGGGACGTGGCCGGTTGGCAGGCCCCGGAAAGGTCGCCGTGGCGCAGGCCGATGGCGGAACGAAGACGATCACCACGAAATTCACGATCGTCGCGACCGGGTCGGTCATCCGCGGCCTCCCCGGCGTCGAGTTCGACGGGAAGCAGATCATCAACTCCGACCACGCGCTCAGCCTGAAGCAGGTCCCAACCTCGATGATCGTGCTCGGCGCCGGCGCGGTGGGGGTCGAGTTCGCGTCGATCTACGCGACCTTCGGCGCCAAGGTGACGATCGTCGAGCTCCTCCCCCGCCTGATCCCGCTCGAGGACGCCTCGCTGGGCGCGGAGCTTGAAAAAGCGTTCAAGAAGCGCGGCCTGGGCGTGCACACGAGCACCAAGGTCGAGAAGGTCGTTCGCGAGAAGGACAAGATCAGGGTCACCGCCTCGAAGGACGGGAAGCCCGTCGAGCTCGAAGCCGAGGTGCTTCTGGTCGCCGTCGGCCGGCGCCCTCTCACCGAGGATCTCGGGCTCGAGGCGTTGGGCATCAAGCTCGACCGCGGGTTCGTCGAGGTGGACGGCTTCATGCGCACCGCCGCACCCGGGGTCTGGGCCGTCGGCGACATCGTCAAGACGCAGGCATTGGCCCACGTCGCCTCGCACGAGGGGATCGTCGCCGTCGAGGACGCGGCCGGGCGGCACCCGCATCCCATCGACTACGACAAGGTCCCGTCGTGCACCTACTGCGATCCCGAGGTGGCGTCGATCGGGCTGACCGAAGACGAGGCCACAAAACGTGGGTACGACGTCGTCGTCGGGCAGTTCCCGTTTTCCGCGATCGGCAAGGCGAAGATCTTGGACGACACGCGGGGGTTCGTGAAGATCGTCTCCGAGAAGAGATACGACGAAGTGCTCGGCGTGCACATCATTGGCCCGCACGCGACCGAGTTGATCTCTGAGGCGACCGCCGCCTTGAATCTGGAAGCGACCGCAGCGTCGCTGTTCCAGGCGGTGCACGCCCACCCGACCCTCGCCGAGGCGATCGGCGAAGCCGCCCTCGCGGTGCACGGCCGGGCGATCCACATCTGAGTCGGGGCGACGCCCCGGGGAGACGTAGTGATGCGCGTTGACGTCGTGATGCCCCAAATGGGCGAGTCGATCGCCGAGGGAACGATCACCCGCTGGATGAAGCAAGTCGGCGATACCGTCTCGCGCGACGAGCCGATCTTCGAGATTTCGACGGACAAGGTCGACGCCGAAATCCCGTCGCCCGCCGCGGGCCGACTGATCGAAATCAGAAACGCCGTGGGCGAAACGGTCCCGGTGAATCAGGTCGTCGCCGTCTTGGAGACGGACGTCGGGGCTGCCGTGTCGGCCGCCCCGGCTGCTGCCACCGCCAAGGCGGAGGCGCCGAGCCCCGCGCCGGCGGCGGTCCAGCCCGCGGCGACGAAGGCTCCGGCCGCGGAGCCCGCCCCACCGCGCGGCGAGGGATCGTTCGTTTCGCCGGTCGTGCGGAAGATCGCCTCGGAGCACGGGATCGATCCCGAGCGCGTTCCCGGAACCGGAGCGGGCGGTCGCGTCACGAAGAAAGACGTCCTCGATTTCGTTGCCAAGGGGAGCGCCAAGGCCGCGGCTCCGGCTCCGGCTCCTTCGGTCACGTTCGCCCCGGGCATGCGCGTCGAGCGGCAGCCGATGTCTCCGATGCGCAAGAAGATCGCCGAGCACATGATCGAGTCGCGGCGCATCTCGGCGCACGTCAATTCCGTGTTCGAAGTCGACATGACGCGCATCGTCAAGATGCGGGAAAAATACAAAGCCGTCTACGAGAAGCGCCACGGAACGAAGCTGACCATGACGCCGTTTTTCGTGAAGGCGGCCTGCGACGGGCTGCATGCATGGCCCGTGATCAACGCGTCGGTCGAAGGCAACGACATCGTCTACAAGAAAGACCTGAACATCGGCGTCGCCGTCGCCCTCGCTTGGGGCCTGATCGTGCCGGTCGTGAAAAACGCCGACGAGCTCTCGATAGCCGGGCTGACCAAGAAGATCAACGACCTGGCCGAGCGGGCGCGCGCGAAGAAGCTGCTTCCGGACGAGGTCCAGGGCGGCACCTTCACGATCACGAATCCGGGGATCTTCGGCGGCGTGTTCGGGTTGCCGATCATCAGCCAGCCCCAAGTTGCGATCATGGGCATCGGCGGCATCGAGAAGCGCCCGGTGGTCATCGACGACGCCATCGCGATCCGCTCGATGATGTACCTGTCGATGTCGTACGACCACCGCGTCGTCGATGGGGCCGTCGCCGATCAGTTCCTCGCCATGGTCAAGAAGGGCCTTCAGGAGTTCGACGAATCGCTCCTGTGACGCCGCTGCGCTGGGCGTTTCTGGGCCGCGTCCCCTACGAGGACGCGACGACGCTCCAGGGGTATCTGGTCGACCTCGTCAGGCGCGGCGAGACCGGGGACACCCTCCTCCTCCTCACGCACCCTCCGGTGATCACGCTGGGGCGCGGCGCCCACGCCGAAAACGTTGTCATCCCGGACGACGAGCGCACCGCTGCCGGCATCGAGCTTCACCAGGCGGGCCGCGGCGGCGATGTGACCTACCACGGACCGGGCCAGTTGGTCGGCTATCCGATCGTCGCGCTGCGCGAGAACCGGCGCGATGCGCACCGCTACCTGCGCGAGCTCGAGGAGGGCTTGATCGCCACGGCCGCCGCCCACGGCGTCACCGCCTCGCGCATTAACGGCCTGACGGGGATCTGGGTCGGCGATGCCAAGCTCGCGGCGATCGGCGTGCGCATCGGCACCGGCTGGATCACCTCTCACGGCTTCGCGCTCAACGTGGGCCGGGACCTCAAAGGCTTCGAAGCGATCGTCCCGTGCGGTATCCGCGACCGATCGGTGACCTCCCTGGCCCTCGAGCTCGACCGGGACATCGCGCCCGAAGATGTGGCCGAGGCGGCGGCCACGGCCGTGGCCGAGGCGCTGGGCTACGAGGCCGTTTGGGACGATCCCGCCCTGGCGGCCCTTTCTCGAGGGGCGCTATCCTCCCCGCCCGTCCCCGGAGACCGACCATGACCGAAGCCCGCCGTGAGCCTCGCCCGGAGTGGTTGCGCATTTCGCTTCGCACCGACCCGCGCTTTCGGGAGCTCCGTTCGATGGTCACGGAGCTCCGCCTGAACACGGTCTGCGAGGAGGCGCGCTGCCCGAACATCTACGAATGCTGGAACGCCGGCACGGCGACGTTCATGATCCTGGGCGATACCTGCACGCGCTATTGCGGCTTTTGCAACGTGAACAGCGGAAAGCCCAAACCGGGCGTCGACAAGGAAGAGCCGGCGCACGTCGCGGAGGCCGTCGCGCGGCTGGGGCTCAAGCACGCGGTGATCACGAGCGTCGACCGGGACGATCTTGAAGACGGTGGCGCGCGCCACTTCGCCGAGGTCGTCGGAACGATCCGCGCGCGCGTTCCGTCCTGCGCCGTCGAAGTCCTGACCCCCGACTTCAAGAAGAAACCCGGCGCGCTCGATGTCGTCCTCGACGCGACTCCCGCGGTCTTCGCGCACAACGTCGAGACGGTCCCGCGCCTCTACAAGTCGGCCCGGCCCGGGTCGAGCTACAACGGCTCGGTCGGGTTGCTGGCGGAGGCCGCCTCGCGCCGTGACCGGGAGCAGTCGACCCTACGCGTGAAGACGTCGATCATCGCGGGCCTAGGCGAGGAAGACGCCGAGATCTTGGAGGTGATGGGAGACCTGCGACGGGCCGGGGTCGACATCGTGACCCTGGGGCAGTACCTGCAGCCAACGCCGAGGCACCTTCCCGTCGCCCGGTGGGTGCACCCCGACACGTTCGCGGCGTTTCGAACCGAAGGGCTTGCGCTGGGGTTTCTACACGTCGAGTCCGGACCGCTGGTCCGCTCGTCGTATCACGCGGAGCGGCACCGGCCTGACCCGGCGGCGCAACAGCAAATCTAGGATCTAAACGTGGAGCGGGAAACGGGACTCGAACCCGCGACCTCGACCTTGGCAAGGTCGCGCTCTACCAACTGAGCTATTCCCGCACGTAAGAACATGGTCGCTCCGACGAGTCGGGGAGGATACCGAACGAACGGAACGTCGTCAATCTCCCTGCCGAAAGGCGTCGGGGAGATGCGTGATCCGCCATCCGGACCCCACGGGGACCACCTCGACGACGTCGAAGCGGCAGGCCTTTTCGCCCCACCCGGACCTGGCGAGAAACACCGAGGCCACCCGGGCGATCCGCCCTCGTTTGATCGCGGTGACGGCTTCGGAGGGGCGTCCGTAGGCGCCGTGCGTGCGGGTTTTCACCTCGACGAAGACGACGACGGGGCCGTCCCGGGCGATCAGGTCGATCTCGCCGCACCGCGCTCGGAAGCCGCGCGCCACGATGACGAGCCCCGCGCGGCGAAGCCAGCGCGCAGCAGCCGCCTCCCCGGCATTCCCAAGCAGCCGTCGCGGATCGCGCCAAACCGTGGCCTTCCCGCTCATCCCCGCCCCCCGACGCCCGGCAGGGATCGTCCTCCGCGCAGCGAAGGCCGTGGACAGGAAAAACCGGCTCAGGGGTTTCCGATCGGCAATCCCGGTGGGGGCCTTAGCTACGGTCCGGGTTGGCGACGGCCCGACGCCAACGCACCCCCAAAGGGGTGTCCTCGAGCACGATCCCCTGGGCGGCGAGACGGTCCCGGATGCGATCGGACTCGGGAAAGTTCTTGGCCTTCCGAGCGTCCTGACGGCTCGCGATCAAGGCCTCGATTTCCGGGTCGAGGAGCTCCGGTGCTTTGGGAGCGATGACGCCGAAGACCGCATCGAGGCGGCTGAGCGTCGCCCTGAGATCGGCCGCGCTCTCAGCGGGGAGCTCGTTCCGGTCCAGAGCCGCGTTGGCCTCTCGAATTAATCGGAAAAGTGCCCCCCCCGCCCCGCTGACGTTGAGATCGTCGCTCAAGGCGGCGCGCACCTCGGCTTCGATCGCCACCACCTTCGCATCGAAACTCGCGTCCCGGCCCGCGGGACGCGGCGACTCCGCGAGCCGCGCGTGGAGCGCATCGAAACGCGCCAACTCGCCGCCGGCCCGTGCCAAGGCGTCGAAGGTGAAATTGAGCGGCGTGCGGTAGTGGGTGGTGAGCAACAGATACCGCAACGCCCGCGGGTCATGTCCCTTCGCGACGAGATCCCTCACCGTGTAGAAGTTCCCCCTGGATTTCGCCATTTTTTCGCCGTCGACCATGAGGTGGGCGGCGTGCATCCAGTACTTCACGAACGGGCGGCCGGTCGCCCCCTCGCTCTGCGCGATCTCGTTTTCGTGATGCGGAAAAATGTTGTCGACGCCGCCGGTGTGAAGGTCGAAGCTCTCGCCCAGGTACTTCATGCTCATCGCGGAGCATTCGAGGTGCCAGCCCGGACGGCCCGCGCCGTAGGGGCTTTCCCAAGCCGGCTCCCCGTCCTTGTGCCCCTTCCAGAGCACGAAGTCGCGCGCGTCGTCCTTCTCGTACTCGTCGCTGTCGACGCGCGCGCCGACCTTGATTTCGCGATTCTCGAGATTCGAAAGGCGCCCGTAGGATCGGAAAGCGTCGATGCGGAAATACAGGGATCCCTGGCTCAGGTAGGTCAGTCCTTTGGATTCGAGGGCCTTGGCGATCGCGATCATCTCGGGGATGTGCTCGGTCGCCCGGGGGTAGTGCTCGGCCTTCTCGATGCCGAGCACGAGAAGATCCTCGAAGAAGGCCGAGACGAACGGCTCGGTCACTGTGCTGAGACTCACGCCCTGGGCGATCGCCTTTGCGATGATCTTGTCCTCAATATCGGTGATGTTCATCACCTGCGTGACGCCAAAACCGAGGAACTTCAACGTGCGCCGAAGCAGATCCTCCCAGACGTAGGTGCGGAAGTTCCCGATATGGGCGTAGTCGTAAACCGTGGGTCCGCACGTGTAAAGCCTGACTTGTCCCGGACTCAGCGGCTCGAGTTCCTCGATCCGTCGCGTCAGCGTGTTGAAGATTCGCATGGCCCGGGCATTCTACCCTTGGCTCGTTCCCGATCACTCTTCGACGATGAAAAACGACCCCTCGGTCGAGGTGCGCTCCGCGGCGATCCGGTCGTGCAGCTCCACGACGACGCGGTAGGATCCCGTGGGCCAGTCGCCGATCGGCAGCGCCAACCCCATCGAGGCGCCAGCGGCGCCGCGCACCGAGAACGGTTTTCCATAACGCTTCGAAGATCCTTTGACCGAGCGGTAGAAGCGGAACACGACGTCCACGCGGCGCATGGACGTCACGGGATCGACCGCGGCGTCATAGACCTGCAGGTAGAGGCGCAGCAACTCGCTTCGGCGGAAGATCCCGCCCGCCTTGGGGACGACTTCCTCCGACCCGACATGAAAGGGGCCCGCGCCGGAGCTCGCCGGGCCGAACTGCTCGGCCGGAACGACTGAGCTCGCCGAAAACCCGCCGTTCAGGTAAGGCACTCCGACGAGTGCGTTCTTCAAGAAGATCTCGTCGCGTGCCGCGTCCGTAACCACGTACCGCACCGAGTAGTTCCGCCCGGACTGGAGGTAGACTCGGCCGAAGAAGGTGGGTTTCCCATCCTTCGCGGGCCCCGAACCCCTTTCGAGGGGCACGGTCCGAGCGGAGGCTCCGGGGAGATCCTGCCCACGACGTCCGGCCTCTTCGACGGACGCCGCCCCGACGTAGGTTGGATCCCCGCCCCCCGGGACGGGACCAGCACCATCGCGGGCTGCGAGGAGCTCCACCATCAGGAGGGTCAGGATCGTTCCGTCCTTCGCGCGGAAAAAAAACGCCGCGTCTTGGAGCGCATGGACGCTCGGGGGCGTCGCCGCGGCGGTGGCGATGCCCATCGCCAAGACGAGGCCGACCGCCACGTCGCGGCCCAATGCCGTGAGGAAGGAGCGCACTGCGTGCCTCGAAACGGCGGAGGCCGCCCTTGGGCGGCCTCCCATCAAGAACGCGTCGTCATCCTGTTCAGAACGCGAGGCGCATGCTGAGTTGGTATGTGCGTCCGAATCGCTGCGTGGCTTCGTTCGTTCCGTTGACTTGCTGGCCGCTGTTCAGGAACAAGTTGTAAACGCTGTAGGTGTTGTCGCCGAGCAAGTTGAAGATCTCGGCGTCGAGTTGGAGGTTCATCCCCTTGGGGAGATTGATCTCTTTCACGAGCTTCACGTTGAAAAGCCATGCCGACGGATTGCGCTGGTCGTTGCGCTGGTGGGTCTTGTAACGCGTGCGCACGCTCGTGAACGGCTGCGTGATGACATCCTCATAGGGCGGCAACGTGTTCGATTGCGACGTATTGCGAAAAAGGAGCGAGTAAGGCAATCCGGACTCCCAGAGGGCCGTCCCGCCGACGCGGAAGCCCCAAGGGGTGAGGCACGTCGCATTGACCTTTAACGAATGGCGACGGTCGTACGAGAGATAGCCCTTCTCGTCCTCGAGCGTCGAACGATCGTCGCCCAGGGCCAGATTGAAGTCTTCGGCGTCGCCGGTCGCCTTCGACCAGGTGTAGGAGGCCTCCATCTGCCAGTTCTTGTATTGGCGTCGAACGAACTCGAGTGTGAGACCGTCGTATTTCGCTGCGTTGCTGTTGCCGATCAGAAAGATGTCTCCCCACGCCGGGTTGAGGATGTAGAAATCGGCGACCCCGTCCGGTTCTTGCTTTGACTGGGTTACGGGCTCCGTCCCTCCTGGGGGGATCAGCGTTATAAACGTCTCATTTCCGGTGCAGTCGTCCAATATGCCGTCCGGAGCTCCACCCACGTACGTGCCGTTAACAGGGGTGGTTAGGCAGCTGCCGTAATCGCCGACGATCTGATTGATGTTGGTGTCTTGGAGCTGATTCTTGAAGTTACGATGGATGTAGGTCAGAGAGATCGTGTTCTCTTGCCAGAACGTACGCTCGACCGCGAATGAGTACTCGTCGCTATACGGGGTCTGCAGGTTGCGATCGACCGCCGAGTAACCGTACGTCGGTGTGAAGGTGACGTCCTGCGCGCCGGCTTCAACAGGAAAATTGGCGAGCACCGGCTCCGTTTCGCTCGTGACCACCCCAAGGAAGATCTTGTCGTAGAAGCGGCCGGCCGAGAACGAGAATTTCGTCTTGCCGTCGTTCCAAGGATCCCAACCGATTGTAAGGCGCGGTGAGAGGTTGGTGTTGTGGATGCTGATGTCGTCCAGTTGGCGGTACCGGGTCGAATTCGCAAACTGGTCCTGGACGGAGCCGTAGGAAAACACGTTGTCGGGAAACTGCTGGTTGACGGCGCGTATCGCCCCCTGACGGTCCTCGAAGGTGGTGAAGTTGTTCTGCAGCGCCACCACCTTTTGCCTCACCGGCATACCGGGGGGGGCCGCGGCGAGGTACGCTTTGGACTCGGCCTCCAGGTCGATGGGTCGAAAACCAGGGGCGCTGATGTTTTCTTGCTCGACGCGTAGACCCACGGTAATGGAGAGATTCGAGATCGGCCGGATGATGTCCTCGCCGTAGATCCCCCAGGTGTTCCCGACGGCCTCCTGCTGGCTGTCCGGCCGGAGAGACGCCGTCACGTTGAAGAGGCGCGTCACAGAATCCGAACCCGGAGTCAACGACTCGAACTTGAGGAACGTTGGCCGCCGCTCGAGCGTGCGGGCATAGCGTTCGTTCTCGACGACGATCCCGGCATGGAACTGATGGTTCGCCTTCCCGAGGCGGCCCTTGTACCAGGTCGCGTCGCTCTTCACCGTGAGGCGCTGCCGCACATCGTTCCAGTCACGTTCCGACGAGCCGCTCGTCACACCCTCCTGGATGTCAAAGCACTGGTATCCGGCGAGGTAGTCGTCCGCGGGGACGCAATGATTGAGGGCACCCCGTTGGGTCGGCGTAAAAGAAAGCTTGCTGTCCTGGTAGGAAACCACCGAGTCGACGAGGAGACTCGGCGAGTACGGCGCCGTCCATGTCATGGTGTAGGTCGGCCCGCCGGTCTTCAGGGTTTCGGTTGTCTCGGCCGGACTGACGGCGCTGAGGCCCACGTTGGTCCGAGTGAGCGGGTCGGCGCGGAAATTGAACGCGAGCTTGTTCCGGTTCGAAACCTGCCAGGTGAGCTGATTGTCGGTTGAAAACCGTTCGGTTCCGACGGTATTGAAGGTGCCACCGGAGGCGAAAATCAGCGGGTCTTCTCTACGGATGACCTCTTGCGACAGGCGGTACCAGAGCTTGTCCTTGACGATCGGGCCGGAGACCTGCAACGAGGGCTGGTAGAGGTAGAAATCGGGGATGAGGTTGTTCGGGATGCCCGTCGATCCACTGCCGTCCAAGGCCGCCGACTCGTAGAGCATTCCGAAGACGCCTTCGAAATCGTTCGACCCCTGCTTTTGAATGATCTGGGCGAATCCCCCCTGAGCGCGGCTGAACTCGGCTCCCGCGCCAGCGGTGACGACCGACAGGTCTTCGATCGAGTCCATGTTGACCTGATTGAAGAGGGTCCCGGTCAGCGGATCGACGTTGCTGATCCCCCCCACGGACGTTTTGAAGTCGCGCTCACGCGCTCCGTTGACGTTCGGGTTCCCGTCACCGTCCGCGTCCTGGACCCCCGGAGCCAGGGCGAGCACGTTTTGGTAGAAGCGCCCCGCCACAGGGAGGTCCGCGATAAAATCTGACGAAAACTGGGTCGATGTCTGGTTTTGGTCGAGATCGACCGCTGCTTTGTCACCGAGGACGAGAACGCGTTCGGACATTTCGGGGGCGAGGGCGATCACGACGTCCTGAGTGCCTCCTCTGACCGCGACCTCCTGCCGGATGCCCGCATAGCCGTCCATGATGATGGTGACCACGTAGCCCGCGCCGATGCGAAGTACCGGAAAGAGCGCGACTCCGTTCACGTCGGTGACTAGCGTCGACGTCGCAACCAATTTAGTGGTGCTGCTCAGTGTGACGGCCGCGCCGATGACCGCGGACTTGTCGGAGTTGTCGATGACCCGGATCTTCAGCCCGCCCGCGGCCTGAGCGGACGCCGCGGTTACCGCCAGCACAGAGAGCGCGAGCGCCCCGAATAAGCGTACCAACTTCATGGTGCCCTTCCCTCCCATCGAGCCAACTCGGCCGGCTTCCGGTCCGAGTCGACCGTTTCCCGATCGGACTCAAATTTCGTTCGCGAGGCCCAAAAGACCGTCGCAACGACCCTCTCCCCGCCAAGCCCCAAAAACCGGCACTTCTTACCACCGATCACGCCAGGGCGTCAACCGACGCACTCGCGCGGTGCCACAACAGTTATGTAGCCTGAAAAGAGGTTGACTGCTCGCCCACGGGACCAGACCGCGCGGTGTTTTCGGCGCGGGGGGGGGGGGGGGGGGGCGGGCGGCGGGGCCCGGGGGCCCGCGCCCCGCCCCCGCCCCGCCCCCCCGCGCGCGGGCCGGCGCGCCCG
>Ga0315273_10000899_pt1 | contig 32387 bp, 32 predicted proteins | sample YL17G02_0_MG_FD_205753 | JGI IMG/M metagenome (GOLD analysis project Ga0315273, IMG submission 205753) | Sediment microbial communities from Yellowstone Lake, YNP, Wyoming, USA - YL17G02_0 | ecosystem: Environmental > Aquatic > Freshwater > Lake > Sediment | place: USA: Wyoming | collected...
ATCGTTAGAAGATATCCAAGGTTCAACTGCATTAATTACGCCTGTAATCCATCCATGGAAACTTTCTGCTAACATTCGGCTTCTTTCTCCAGACCAGCTTATGAACACCTTCATAGAAACCTCCTCTAATCTGAATATCCGTATATTTTATGGCGGTTGTACATTTTTCTTTAACACAACAAATTAAAGCTTATATTTTCGATACATGCCCATTATGTAAATCAAAATTGACTGTTTCTTTGTTTATTCACTGGGTTCTTCTATATCCAGAACAAACCTATTATTCCTTCTTTTTTATTCCCAATAACTCTATAAGTTCTTTTTCAGTCTGTAATTCGGCTTTTGTCTTGGGCTTGGTATATTCAACTACAAAATCATTGGGATAAAATTTCGCAAACGTTTTTATCACATTAATTGCTTTTTTAGGGGCTCTCCCATTATCAATAAAGTGCATTAATGGCTCATGTTCGGACAAACTGAATTTACCCCAAAAATTATTTCTTGTGTGCAAGTTGAATAAAATAAGAAAGGTGGGCCCGGCAGGATTCGAACCTGCGACCAAGCGATTATGAGTCGCCTGCGCTAACCACTGCGCCACGGGCCCGTTTTAGATTTCAAACGCAAGCGTACCAGTTCACTGTACGCTTGAGGCTGAAACCATAAAAACAGAGCGGGAGACGGGATTCGAACCCGCGGATATCAGCTTGGAAGGCTGATGCCTTACCACTTGGCGACTCCCGCATGGATATGCATTTTACTGTGATGTGAAATGGCAGTCAAGCGATCTATGAATAAAATTGTTCCAGTCGCATAAAAAAATCCCGTCTTTCGACGGGACTGTCCATTTTTATTATGAGTAGCAGGAACTACACGCTGCCGAGGCTGCCACCAATTGTATTGAATACGTTGGCAATTCGGGGGCCTAACAAAGATAATGCCCCAATTGCCACGATGGAAACCAAAGCAAGAATCATGGCATATTCAATAAGACCCTGGCCTTTTTCTTTGCATGCTACTAACATGGTTGCACTCTCCTTCTTACTGATTTATTTGAAGCTAACTCAGATCAGATATGGAACATTACATATATTATACCACAACCTTTCAATTATGCAAGGTAAAACCTATCGATTTTGCAAGGTCAAAGTTGGCCTATTTCTGTGGGATGGGCATCATTTTTTGGTAGTGGTTATTTTGTAAGTGATGACAATTTTCAAGTCTGCAACTGAACTGCTTTTTTTAACGCGAATGGCGCGAAATTTGGCGAATTTCGCCAATATTTTCTGAAAATTCGCGTCATTCGCCCATTAGCGAAATCCGCGTTTAGAACTGTCACTTACTTATCAACCACTACCGAAAATTGGTCGGCAAACAAGCGTTTCCGATTTTCCGAGGCCATTTTCTTGATCATGTCCCCAAAAAGCTTTCCCTGCGACCAAAGGAAGTGTGTCGAAGGGGCAATGCTCCGCCGTTCAGCCCCAACTCCCTGTGCGTTGGGGCTGATTTGTCTTTATAATAGGACTATTCTTGTGCTTGAGCATAGTGAGGTAACCCATGGCATTTAAACTCGTCTACTACTCCCAGCAAGACCCGCAATGGAAGACCGACATTCTCGGCTTTGGCGACCCCGGCGATACGATCGGTTATGTCGGCTGCGCGCTGACCAGCGTGGCCATGCTCATCAGCGGATATGGATATACCGAAACGCCAAAGACCCTCAACAAAAAACTAAAAGATGTCGGGGGCTTTGCAAGCGCCGGCATACGCTGGGGCTCGGTCAGCCAAATCTACCCACAGGTGAGTCTCAAGTCTTTCATTCCGTGCACCAACAGCGACGCGCCGCTCGCACAAATTGACGCGGCCATCGCGGCAGGTCAGCCCGCGATTGTGATGGTGGACAGCACACCTGCGCCCGGTCTGCTGACACATTGGGTGGTGTTATATGCGCGCAAAGGCGACGATTACCTAATGCTCGATCCCTGGCCTTACCAGACCGACGTGACTAGGGAAACTTATTTGATGCCGCGTTATGCCCAGGGCAATCCACTCAAGCACGCCATCATGCACGTCATCTTATATGAACGTTACACATCTGGCGGATCAATTTCAACGCCGGCTTCGACCACGACGGCAACACCGACTCAGCCACAGCCAACGCCTGCGCCTGTCCCGAGCACAGGCGAGAAGCCCATACCCGGAGGCTTGAACGCCCGAGTGAAAACGGACGTGACCGCCGGACTCAACATCCGCTCGAGCATTGACACATCCAGCATGGCAAATGTGGTCGCGTCTGTGCCTGCTGGCACATATTTGCTTGTGCTTGATACAGATGGAGAGGGGAAGATCGGCGGAGTCAATCAATGGATGCGCGTGCGCGATGCGCAGGGACATGCAGGCTTCGCCGCCGCGTGGTATCTCGAAAAAGTTGCAGGGTCAACCCCGCCTGCGGTAACGGGGCCAGCTTCAACGCCTGTCAACGAAGCGCCGAGTCCCACGCCTGCATCCATACCATCCACATCATCCCAGCCCCTTGAAGATGAAAAAGCATTGAGCGTAGTTGTATCCAGCTCAGTCGGCCCGGCAGGATTACGCATGCGCAAACAACCCAGCAAGGGCGCGGCGCTGATCGCCATCCTGTCAGCAGGCGCGCACCTGACAGTGTTGGATGCCGCCAGCAAAGCCAAATCAAAGCTCGGCAGGGCCAATCAATGGTTATTGGTGCGTGATGGAAAAAAGAATCGCGGTTACATATCTGCGGAATTTGTTACATTGGCATAGGAGGTCAGCAATTCTCATTATGTCGTTGCGAGGGCTGTTGGTCGAGTAGGACGAAGTCCGTATCGAAACCCAGCCCGAAGCAATCTCCTGTTATTAGGAGACTGATTCGGCTAAGAAAAAGGGCGCCTCGCACAGCGTCCCCTTTGGGGAGCGACATTTTTCATTCAGTTTATTTTGTCTGCCAGATGGAATCTGGCCGCGCCATCTCTGCCACAATATCAAACGAGGAAATGACCCCAAGTGGGAACGCGTCCGGGTCATTTTTGTCAATTACCACCAAACGGTGGTAATGTTTCTGGATCATTAAATTAGCGGCTTCACGCAGGCTTGCGTTAATATCAATCGTAAGAGCAGGGTGCATTACATCGCGTACCACCAGTTTTTTGTCCACACCATTTTTGACGAAGGGCAACAGGTCTCTGCCACTCACTACACCAAGCGTTTTGCCTCTCGTGTCCACCACAAGGACGGAGCGCCATCCTGCTATGGTCATTGTGCGCGCGGCGGAAAGCAGTGGTGTCTCGCCGCGGCAAACAAGAATCGCGTCAGACATTACATCACCAACGGTTTCACGCCGCGGTTTCTCTTCGCTGGCGATACTGGCAACAAAATCAGAAAGCGAAATAACTCCCGCGGGTTTTCCATGCTCGGTTACCAGCAAACGGCTGATATCTTTTTCGATGAGGACTTGTACCGCCTCAGCCAGGGATACGCCTGCTTCAACGGAATCAATCGGATGGGACATAAGATCCGAAGCAGTGAGCTTCTTCATCGCCGCGAGGCTTTCCGAATCCGTTGAAAGCCATTCGCCGGCGAGCAGGTCAAAATCAGAAATGATGCCCAGCGCGCGTCCATCGCGATCTGTAACGATCAGGGCATGGACGTGATGTTGGGCAAGTAAAACAGCCACCTGGCCGAGGGCCGCATCGGGTTTGCAGGTTAGCACACCGGGGTGCATCAGGTCGCGCACGAGTTTGGTCATTGGGACTCCTCTTATTATTAAACTTCATCCACATCTTTATACCACTTGACGCGGTCACCTACGCGGTCACGCATTCGCCATGCAAGTGATTTGGGTTCGTTGTTCAGCCGTGCAAGCGCTTTGTCCGCCTGCGATACAACATTCGATTTTTGTTCCAGCGTCAGTTGGGAATATCCCTGCGCAAGTTGTTTAACTTTGCCAAGGTTCATCGTGGTGGTACGCCATAATCCCCAATCGCTGGCGCATAACGCCGCGGCAAGTTTGATGTTGATGGTTTCCTTATCTTCATTGCCCAGGGGATGTTCGAGCAATAACATGATGGTATCAATTACATCTTTTTCGTTGATCTGGACGATCTGCATTTTTTCGAGAAGCAATTCGGCCAGGGGAATTGTGGGCGAGTCAACTTCCAATCGTCCCGCCCAATAAATGGCGTGGCAGAAATCCAATTTCTCGTAGAAGATATCCACATGCAAACCGATGTCGGCTTTATCATAAATGGCGCGCTCACCCTCGGATGCGATGAAGACCTCCCGGTTCTCCACATACCCCAGGCCCGCCATCATTGCCTGGGTTTGTTTTGTTTGTTTGCTGTATGCGGCGAAATCAATATCGGTGTAGGCGCGTCCCATTGCGGCTTGCAAATACCCAAATTGTGGACAGTGCATTTGAAAAGCCAGTGACCCGATCACCCTTAAGAGAATGCCGGCTTCGTCACTGGCCGTTATGATCCGCTTCAACTCGTTCTCGAATTTGTCGCGTTCAGAACGATCCTGTCCGCCCATCCCGATGGAACTGTGAGTCATACATTTCTCCTGTGATGTAATTTAATGGAAACGAGTTGCTGAGCTTTTCCTTGTTGGGAATATTCAGTTATTATAATGAAAAAATCAAAAACTTGCAAAGTTCTTCAAATTCTCATATAATGCAGCATCAAAAGCCTTCTCTTTTCTTCATGCACAATCTGAAACCTGCTAAATGAGCAAACCTCTCATTCCAGCCCAACGGCGCGAACAAATTCAGGAATATTTGGCAATCCACCAAATTGATCGAACGGTAGATTTATGTGAATTGCTTGACACTTCTGAGGCGACGGTTCGCCGCGACCTGGGATGGCTGGAGCAGGAAGGTTTTTTGGAACGCGCACACGGGGGAGCGATTCTTAATCAACACATGACGTTTGAGTCGGAATATATACAGAGAGCGCAAAAAATAGATTGCTGATAAGTACTTTTCCCATCCAATTCCCGCAAATCTGATGAGAGACAAGGAATTTGATATTGTTGTGCTGTCTTTGACAATTCAGGAGACGAACGATGCAAATTGTGACCGACACCGGTATGGATATGCACTTGCTACCCGAATTGATGCCTGAAATTCCCATTCACATTGTGCCGCATACCATCACACTGGATGGAAAGTCCTACCGCAGTGGCGAGGAAATTCAAGCGGATGAACTGCAAAAAATGCTGTTGGCAACACCCAGCTTCCCCACCACATCCCAGCCTTCGGCGGGCGATTTTGCCGAGGTATATCGCAAGCTCGCAGTCGCCAATCCTGATATTCTTTCCATTCAAATGTCATCCGGCCTGAGCGGCACATACAACGCCGCCTACGCCGCAGCTGAAATGGTTCCCGAAGCCAATGTGACCGTGGTGGATACCAAGACCTTGTGCGCCGCGCAAGGCTGGCAGGTTGCCGCGGCGGGACGCGCCATCAAGGCAGGCTGGCCCGTGAAAAAAATTGTGGCGCTCATCGAACGCATCGGCGCGGCCACGGAAAGTATTTATACGTTGGATGAGTTGAAGTATCTTATTCATGGCGGGCGTATCAGTCACATGAAGGGATTGGTCGCTTCCATGCTTAAAATCCGCCCGTTGATTGGCGTGGAAAAAGTGGGTGGCACTTATTCACAATTGGGCATGGCGCGCACATTTGAAAAAGCATTGCAAGGTCTCGTGGATAACATGCTCAAATACCACAAGCCCGGCTCTGCTTTGCGCGTGCAGGTTTTACACTCTTATAATCAGTCTGGCGTGGAAGCCCTGCGCGACTTAATTACGCCGATTTTCAAGTGCACATGGATGCCCATCCATTACATGTCGCCTGTGCTGGCGGCACACACCGGCCCCAGCATGGTGGGCGTGGCGTTTGCAGCGGCGGATGTGTTCAACGACCTTCCGTAAAAATACGGTTACCTCTGAAGCTCTTGCGACTCACGGCGTCGAAAGCCTGCTTGCGTTGACCAACCCGATTCCAGCCTGAGGTTTTGCCCGCGCGGCCCGTCAGGTATTTTGTTTGGAGGAACAATGCCCATCTTCTCGAAGAAACCGAAAAAAGAGCCTACCCGCCTGTTCTATGCAACAGACCTGCATGGTTCCGAGCGGACCTATCGCAAGTTTATCAATGCCGGAAAGTTCTACGGTGTGAATGTGATTGTGATGGGTGGAGATATAACCGGAAAATTAATGATCCCGATCATCAAGGAAGCGAACGGACATTATCGCGCCACTCTGCAGGGCCGCGTGGAGCAACTCACCACGCAGGAGGAATTGGACGGCCTCATGGCCCGTTTGGATACACTTGGTTTTTATTACAAGACCATGGAAGAGGACGAATTCCGCACCTTGCACGCCGACCCTAAATCCATTGATAAATTGTTCAACGAACTCGCCAGGCAAAGGCTGGTCAACTGGGTGGAGCTGGCGGAAGAACGCTTGAACGGAACGGGCATTAAGTGCTTTGTTACCGGGGGTAACGATGACGACCCTGAGGTGTTAAAGGCAATTAAGCGGGAAGGCACAAAATCCTTCTTTGCCTGTGAGAACGAAATGGTGCAGGTAGGCGATGACCATTCTATGATCTCAGTAGGTTTTAGTACGCCAACCCCATGGAAAACACCGCGCGAAGTTTCGGAGGAGGAACTCGGCAGGATGATCGAGGAAATGGCGGCGAAAGTACCTGATATGAACAAGGCCATTTTCAATTTCCATGACCCGCCAAAAGATTCCACGCTGGATACCTGCCCAATGCTGGATTGGTCGAAGGATCCTCCCGAACAGATTTCGCAAGGCGGACAACCTGTGATGTTTGGGGCAGGCAGTGCGTCTGTGCGAAGCTCAATCGAAAAATACAGGCCCATGCTTGGGCTGCATGGACATATCCATGAATCCCAATCCGTTGCGAAAATTGGGCGCACGACCTGCATTAACCCGGGCAGTGAATATGGAGAAGGAATATTACGCGGCTGTCTGGTGACCTTTTTGGATGGCGAAGTGCAAGGTTACCAAATGACCAGTGGATAACGTAAGGCGGTATTTATACCGCAACCCAAAGGCGATATAAATATCGCGGTACAGAATCTTCGCGGTTACAATAGTTTTTCACGAGTAATACTATACAGGCTTATCCATTGAAAGGAGGCAGTTTATTCAAAAGACTTACTCTTCCACCGACTGTTCTGGAAAATGGGAGAAGGATGGATATCATCTGATGATCCCAAAATTGAGATGGACCATATTAATTCCTCATACCTAAGGAGAGAATAAAAATGACGGCAACACCAGAAATCTTTACTCGAAAAGCATCAGGGCTTGTACGTGTCATGTCCCCTTATTCAGCCTTCATCTATAACATTTTGACGATGGGTCTGATTTTTCCGTGGACGTATCTGTGGGCGCCCGGCGCCCTGCCAGGCGGACGATTGGTCTGGGGCATTCTACTGGCGATGCTATTTGAAATTCCCATCGCTTATGTTTATGTATGGCTCTCAACCGCTCTCCCGCGCTCTGGCGGTGACTATGTATTCCAAAGCCGCGTGTTCGGCGGTGGGTTGGCCTTCACTGTTGTCATGTCCGGCTTCGTGATCTGGATCCTGCAATGGGTCGCGCTTTCAGGCTGGCTTGTTTCGTATTTGGGATTTGCGCCGCTCTTCCTTGGGTTGGGAGCGACCATGGGCAATGCCATGTTCTCAAGTTGGGGCATATTCTTCACCACTGGGACAGGCATTATCATTGTCAGCATTATCAACGCCCTGCTTTCCATGGTATTGCTGACCAGTGGATTCAAGAACTACGTCCGCTTCCAACACGTGATGTGGTGGGGCACGCTGCTGTGCTTCGCGACCGTTTTCATTGTTCTCTTCACCACACCTGCTTCTGAATTTGTAACCCGTCTCAATGCCTTCGCGGTTGCCTCCGGCGGCTCGCCCGATTTCTATCAAACCGCAGTGAATGCTGTAACCGCCGCAGGCATTGATCTCCACCCGCCATTCAGCCTGCTGGCAACATTGCTGGTTGCGCCCATCGCGTGGACATCCCTGCAGTGGGCAACCTACTCGTCCCAGCAGAACGGCGAGATCAAGGATGCGCGCAATTTCAAGTCGCAGACCTTTATCATGGTCGGCTCTCTCGTAGCGACGGGTATTTTGCTTGCGTTGTTAGCTGTTGGCATTGAGCGCGTTGCAGGCTCGGAATTCCTCTATGTGGCAGGCGCTGGTTACTGGTCATTGATCGCGGAAGCGAACATCAATGGCTTCAACTTGTGGCCGCCCATTTTGGCTGTCGCGCTCACGGGTAGTCCGCTTGTCGTGTTAATTATTGGACTTGGCTACCTGCTCAACGGTTTCCAAATCGTGTGCAACTGCTACATCGGCATGACCCGCGTGCTCGTTGCCATGTCGCTTGACCGCCTGCTCCCCGAATGGCTCAGCAAAGTGGACGAGAAACTGCACACACCTGTCAACGCGCATCTGGCTTACTTCCTTGCCAGTATTCCGGTCATTCTTGCTTATAACCTTGTGGGCGGTTGGGTCGGCTTGACACTCGGCGTAACCTTTGGTTGTGGTTATGTTTTTGTTATCACCTGCATTGCGGGCGCGCTCCTTCCATACCGCGCCAAAGATTTGTACGAGGCATCACCGGGCGCGAAATATAAACTTGGCGGCATCCCGATGATTACGATCCTCGGTGTGTTAGGCGGCATTTTAGGAACGCTCATGGTGCTGGCATTCCTATTCGCCCCGCAATTGGGTGTGTTGGGCACGTGGAGTGCGGCAAATCCCTGGCCGCAAGTCATTACCTTTGGGATCATCCTATTCTCATGGATTTGGTATATACTGGCTAAGAATAGCCAGAAATCCAAGGGTATCAACGTGGACTTCGCCTTCAAGGAGATCCCGCCCGAATAAAATTTTGATTTATCAGGATTTTGGTGGTCAGTGTTCATGCGAGCACTGACCACCCTATTTTCAACGTCATTGCGACGCGTACTTTGCGGGCGATCTTCCCGACGACCGCGAAGCGTGCCTTTGGCAAGCAATCCCCAGTCCATGTGGAGACTGCTTCGGTACACCGTCCTGCGTTCGGTGCAGGGAAGAACAAGAGCGCCTCGCAGTGACGCCTATTCAAGAGGACGCATGACCATCATTGAAGAAGTAGTAACAAAAATAGATGATTGGAAGGGAAAGAATGTTTCCATTCATCCGCTTTCGGGCGGGTTGACAAATACCAACTTCAAAGTGGAAGTGGATGGGAAACCATATTTTGTGCGTGTGCCGGGCAAAAGCACGGACCTTCTTGCCATTGATAGGAATAACGAATATCACAATACCAAAGCCGCGGCCGAAGCCGGTGTCGGCCCAAAGGTGCTTTATCATCTTCCTGAAAACAGCGTGATGGTTCTGGAGTTTTTGGATGGCACGACCATGTCGAAGGATTCGTTGAACCAGGCAGGCATGCCGACACGCATGGCACAGGCGATTAAAAAACTAAACAACGGCCCCCGCTTCTTTTCAGACTTCAACATGTTCCGTCTCACGGAATATTATCTGGCGATTTGCAAAGAACGTGACATCCGCATCCCGGATGGTTATCTGGACAGGATTTCAACTGTCAGGCAAATTGAAAAGGCCCTGTTGGTTCATCCCCTGCCCACAGTTCCCTGCAACAATGACCTGCTCGCGGAAAATTATATCGACGACGGCAACTCGCTGTGGTTGATCGACTACGAATATAGCGGGAATAACGACCCGTGTTTTGAATTAGGGAATACCTGCCAGGAAATGCAATTTAATGATGAAAAGATAAGTGAAGTGTGTTCTGCGTACTTCGATCACGCATCCGCAGACAAGATATCACGCATGAAACTGAACATGATCATGTCTGATGTGGGCTGGGGTTTGTGGGCCGCGATCCAGGCGAATATCTCCACGATCGATTTCGACTTCTGGGGCTGGGCGATTGAGCGTTGGGGCAGGGCGGAAGAGAAGATGGACTCTACCGGATTCGCCGAATGGCTGAAGGATGTGCAAAATTAAGACCCGCTTCAACTCTGCCTTCACAACCGCCTTTTGGATATGGCTGATTGTGACCATTCTCGTCGCGGTCAGCGTGGGCGTGATCTATCAACGGCTTGGCATGGCGGGCTTTGAAGTATTCCTGCGTACCGGACCACATTCGATCCTGTCAGTAACGATGGTTTCCGTCACGCTAACGTGGTTGCTGGTGGGAATATATCTTTATTTATTTGGTTCAGGCCACCTGGGATCAAACAATGTTTTCAAACACACCGGCTTTCTGCTTGTGGCATTCATGTATTTGAACGTGATGCGCGAGCGCAATCGTTACGGGGATATTGATTATTACATCAAAGCCGCTAAAAGTTTATTGAAAGACCAGCCGCTGCCCACTACCTATTTCTATCCGCCGCTGTGGGCAACAATCTTGAAATATCTGGTTGTGTACGGGGATGATTTCATACTCGCCTTCACCTGGACACTCAACATCCTGGCGTTGTTTGCTTTTTATTTCCTCCTGCAGCGCGTGCTTGAAAAATACGGTTTTGCGCCGCGCATGGCCGCGCTTATTACCACAGTTTTCATGCTGGTCAACACCACCATCTTAAGAACCCTGGGTTACATGCAGGTCAACCTGCTCATGCTCGACTTTATCCTGTTGGGTTTGTTGCTGTTTCGCAGATCGAATTTCTGGTCCGCGCTTTGCATGGCGCTGGCCGTATATCTCAAGGCTTCACCCGCCGTGCTTGTGCTGGCCTTCTTCCTCGAACTGGACTGGCGTTGGATGGTGTGGGCCGCGTTCCATATGCTCTGGCTTACTGCGCTCCTGCTCTGGCTGGATGGCACACAACCATTTCTGGACTTTTTTTTCAACTACTCGAACCTGATCAAGCTCCATACCCCCGTCTACCACGATACTTCGTTCGATTCATTTTTCCTTGCAATGGCAGAGTTCACGAATCTGCCGCGTCAACTGGCAAATTACGCCGCGTCCGCAGCAAAAGGTATTGTAGGAATTATTGTTTTACTCGGCATTCCGCGCGTAATTAAAAATAAAATTTTCCATTCCGGTGATGACAACTCCCGCCTTTATAACTCGCTTCCATTGCTTGCCATCTTAATGATGTCAGCTTCGCCTTTGGTCTGGGAACATCATGGCATCATCCTGGCATTGCCTTTCCTGCTTTTGCTCAAATGTCTTGATACCCAATCAGATTGGGTATGGTTTGGGTTTGCTTATCTCCTGCAATACATTTTGCCCACCTTTGATTTCTTCCCCTGGTCTTACGGACGTTTGTTTGCACCATTGATCCTGCTCTGGCTGGTCTGGCACAGCGATAAAGAATCGAGTCAATTCGCGCGTTGGAACCAGTGGCTTGAGAATATTTCCCTACCTCAAACTCGTTAACGCCCGCACAAAAACTTCCACCATCTTTTCCAGATTAATTTCCTCGCACACGATCCGATAAGACTCCATCCCCATCCGTCTCAAGCGCGGGATATCAGACAACGCGTCTTTCATTGTGACGACTAACGCCTCGCTATCTTCGGGCGTGATTTGCCACCCATTTTCCGGGCGGACTAAATCATCCTGCGTGCCGTCTCCTTTTGCGACAATGACGGGCAGACCGTGACTCATCGCCTCCTGGATTGCCAACCCACCGGTTCCGGGCAGGACGAAGAGGTCTGCTTCCGCGAAATAGGGCTTTAGCTCCGCTCCATGCCTGGCTCCGGTAAACTGCGCGAAGGGATACACCTGCTTCGCCAACAGTTCCAGGCCTTCACGCTCCGGTCCATCACCAACGATGACCAAACGCGGGGTTGGCTCCAGTTCAGCGCAAGCGCGCAGAAGCGAATAAACGCGTTTGCGCGCTTGCAATCTGCCCACAAACAATATCGTCGCGCGGTCTGTCGCGTGTGGCCTATCGTTTGGTTTGGTTGTCGGCACAGACGAGACCGCGTTCGGCGCAACGAATATCTTCTCACGCGGAAAACCAAGCTCGGCATATTCATTCGCGCCGCGTTGACTGTAGGAGATGAGCGCGTCAAATTGATTCACAAATTGAACCCACCGCGTCCTTCGGAATCCGCTCACGGGCGGAGAGCCAAGTCCCCAGCCGATGACTTTTCGTCCACGTGCGTGCATCCACTTTACGGCGGAGGGCGTGGCGAGATAACGCGGGTTGGCCTCCACGATCAATACATCCGGATCCCATTCCTTGAGCCAGTTGATGAATCTGTGTTGATAGCAAAGATATAAACTGCCGCGCAGGATGTGCACATTTTGGGCTGATGAGTAATGAGCAATTCGCAATTCGTTAGCAGGAGCAATGCCTTCATCCCGGCGCGCCATGCCCGCGAACAGACTCATGCCTCCATCGCAGGACTGCGCCAGCAAGTCAAAGAACGGTGCGCGGTAATTGGGAAGGACTCGTTGTTGAACGCCAAGTCGCCCCGAAAATCGCTGACTCATGGAACGTGAGGAGCCTGCCACGCCGGAGATTTATGCACGTGGACAACTTTCCACGCGCCGTTTTGTTTAACCATCACGCGGCTTTCGTTATGTGATGCAACTTTCACGCCTTCCGTTGAAGCTGTACTTACCAGCAGTGTATAGCTGGCAATGGCCGCATCACCATAACGTTGAATATGCAGGTTCGCGAGATCAAAGCGGGTCACTGCTTTGCCCTTGCTCTCCGCGCCGAAGACCGTACCGCGCTCGTCGTTTGATGTCATCATGAATTCATGAAAGGGCAGGCCATCAATACGATGCGGCGTGACCCACCATTCATAGAGCGTGAGGTCCTGCGCGGTGGTTTCGTGATATGCGGCAATATCATTTTCCTGAATGGCTTTAAGATGACGTAAGAGAAACTCATTGATTTCCTGATCCATTTAGTCCTCCAAAAGGAAAGAAAGATAACGATCTGTCATTTTCTCAAGCCCCAACGCGGACTCGGCCTGTGTGCGCGCGTTTTTCCTAAAGCGCGTTTGATCCTTCAATATTTCAGCCGCGGCATTGGCAAGCGCCGGGATATCCGGCTGACCGATCTTCCACGGGTCACCGCCATAAGGTACAAGCCTGCCGGAATCATTCAGCACGAGTTCATTCAATGCGCCCGTACCAAAGGCGACCACAGGCAAGCCGCAGGCCATGGCTTCGATAACAGCATTGGGGCAAGCCGGATTGAGATCGGCTGAGAACAACACATGTGCCGAACGGTCTATCTCGGGGATACGTTCACGCGCCACCGCTCCCATCCAGTTGACAGGAACGCGGGCGCGGGATTGCACCTGGGCTTTATGTCCATCGCTGATCCTGCCGACAACGATCAATTCAACCGGCAGGTTATGTTTTGTGTTCAAAGTTTCGGCCAGTTGAACGGCGTTATCCAGTCCCATGTCGTACCCGCCGTCGAGGTTGCCTTCCACGATCAATAATTTATACGGCGGGTAAGTCGGACTGGCAGTCCGACCTGGAGAGTAAGCATTCAAGTCCACGCCATTGTGAATCACTGTGGATGAGACAGGCGGGATGCCGTACCAATCCTCCCACCAGTCTTTTGAGAATTTGCTTTGATAAATGATCTTCGCCGCAATGCGCTTGCGGATAAAGGACAATATAAAGTTTCCATATTCCGCGCGCAGGTAATGTTTAAGTCCGGTGCTGCGTTTGCGATGCACCCAGTTGATACCGTCCAGCCGCTGCACGATCCGCGCTCCGCGCTGGCGGGCCTTCCATAACGGAAGCAGGTTCCGGGTCCCGGCAATGAGAAGGACCGCGTCCGCTGGCTGGGAGAGGTCGTGAGTCACTTCGATCCCACGCGCGTGAAGTCCCGCCTCAAACTTGAGTCGAAAAGATGTCATGCCGCCGAGAACGTCGACGGCCGGGGTGATGCAAATACGGGCCATGAAAAGATTATACCCTTAGCCTCACCTCACCCCCAACCCCTCTCCAAGCTTCGCTAAGGGAGAGGGGAGTTTTATGGTATGCTTACCGCATCTCACTGACGGAGTTTTTTATGTACATTGCGATTGAAGGGGTGATCGGTGTGGGCAAAACCACGCTGGCCCGCATGTTACAAAATACTTTCGAAGCCGATGTGTTGCTTGAGATCTTCGAAGAGAATCCCTTTCTTTCTGATTTCTATGGCGACCGTGAACGTTATGCCTTTCAAACACAGATCTTTTTTTTACTCAGCCGTTATCACCAACAAAACAATACGGTACCGGGGATTCTGACAGCAGGCAAAAACCTGCTCGCGGATTACACCTTCGCAAAGGATGCCTTGTTTGCGCGCATCAACCTGCAGGGTGATGAGCTGGCAATGTATTACAGGGTACATGAGGCGCTGGGCGAAAAGATCATCAAGCCTGACCTGCTCGTTTATTTGCAGGCCGGCACCGATACGCTCATGCAGCGCATCACCCTGCGCGACCGCCCGTATGAACGACAGATGGAACGCGCCTACATTGATAAACTGAACCAGTCCTATGACGAGTTTTTCTCGAAACCTTATGACCACACCCCGGTTCTAAAGATTGACACCAACGACTTGAACTTTGTCCAGAATCAGGAACATATCAAGTTGATCGAAAACCGCATCCGCGAGACGTTAGGCCTGCATCCGTTTCAAGCGAGCCTGCCTTTTACTGAGACATCGTCAAACTAAACCACACTGTTGCTGATAAAACAGGGTGAAACTGGAGCCGTGGTGATTTTACGCGATGTTTTGTGCGAGTCGATTCACATCACACAGCTTCAGTTTGCCTTTTTGCCCAAAGGCCGGTATATGGCGGGCCACCCATTGATTTTATGAATTCATCGAAAGAGTATTCCTGCATCTGGTTAAGGTATGGATTGTAGATTTCTACCCGTTCATCATTTTGTATCATTTTATCCAGTACAACCCAAATGCCGATACCCTGCCCTCTCAAGTTGTATGACTTGACATCTATACGGACTCCAACCATCAGGTAATATGTTTCCAACATCTTTTTAAACTGGCCCGATGAAATATTTAATCTTTTTCCGGGATCAGTCAGGCCCTCCCTGAATTTTAGAATATTACCCCTGTCAGTATTGTATCCATATACGCTCAACATATTTTCCGCTGCATCAATGCCGGTAGGCTGGTCATTGTCAACGACCTTTTTGTAGTAGGTCGGAGAAGCGCTTTTCCACTTACTCAAGAAATCATGGATATTGTCCCGGCCAATAAATGCCACGCAAAATTCCCCTGCCAGATTATATTTTTTCTTTCCGTCAACAATAATGTATTCTGCCGGCTCATTCGGGGTGGGGTTTGGTTTGGGATTCGGGGTGGGAGTTGGAGCCACAGGCAGGTCTTCAGGTTCTTTGGGAACAAATGGTTTAAGTTCACGTATATTTCGCGAGACCTTTAACAATTTCATCAAATTGTTCGCCGAAAGATCCCCCAAATTGTGGCCGTTCTGAATATTGGAACCGGGGACAGAATAATCAATATTCAGAAAATTCATTAGATCCTGCCGCCCCTGCCATAACTCGACCCTTGGCGATCTCACTTCCGCTGGAATACCATGAGCGATGTCCTGTAAAGTCAGCAATGTTCCCATATCCCCTTCAATATCTGATAAGAATAATGGCCAGCGCAATTCAAGGGCGGTGAATTTTGCGATCTGTTCCAATGTGAGCGGGCGATTATCCGTTGCATTTAATTCCTCATCAAAAAGGCCGGTCGCAGCTGCGATATATACCCTGAGACGTAATAAATTGATGAACTGCTTTACCCTTCTGGGGTTGTAATCAAAAGCAGGAGCTACTGCTTTGATGATCAAACGGAAGGTATCTGACTCGGGGCCGATTTGTACGATAATATTTTCACGTCTTTTATCTTTTTCTGAAACGTCCTCGCTTACGATCTTCTTATTATCGTCTTTACCTTTGCCTGTTGCCGGTTGTTGACTGTCTCCATCTTTTTTCCTCGCAGGAAAAATGCGCAGCTTTCCAATGGCCTGTGTTATCCATAATAAATTGTCAGGGATGTTGCTTAACCCGGTTTGCGCTTGAGATGGCGCGTCGTTATTTTCCGGTGTGTTTTGGGAGAGTCCTGTCAATAGATTTTCAATTTGAGCTGCATCTGGTTGAGGAATCCTGAAAGGCAGTTGAATGAATTTTTCGATGAATTCATATCCAAACTCCAATCCAACAAGCTCCTTGTTTGAAAAATTTGACCTGTTATATGTACGCGATGCCAAAATATAAGGCAATATTTTTTCATGCTTTACAGCCAGGCCGGCTGCAACTTTTTCCCTATCCATACCAATAATAAACACCACCCTGGGGTCATCTGAAAGCATAAGATTTATTGCGCTCATCAAGTCCGCCGCTTTTGGCACTTCACAGCGGTCCAGGTCGTCTATAAAAACATACACGGTTTCTTTCCCAGCGTAAATATCAAGGACCTCTTTAAAATCAGCATGAAATCTTTCCACAAAAGAAACGCGGTCTTCGTAATTCTCTGAAGAAATATATTTGCGCAGGTCCATTTTCAGCGGATCTTCAATAAGCGGCATTAATTTACTTGATGAATAAAAAAGAAGCGCAATCAGGCCTGCAATTCCGCCTGTCTTGATTCCCGTTTCAATAATGGCGTTGTATGGATCAAATTTTTCACCGGAAATCAATTTGTAAACATTCTCAACCCATTGATCGCCGGAGGAAAATGCCATCCACCCTAAAACGCATAACAGCACCAGCAATCCGGTCCAGGCTGCAGTTTTAAGGGCAAGATCGAGCCAGCCTTCCTTCCAATTGAAACGCTTAATAAATCTTTTAAGACGTCCCAAAATCCTTTGCTCAGGCAATAAAGGTTTGGTTAATTGTTGAACAAAACTTAATGCAAATGCCGCCCATAATGCTTCTTCCTTATCATGCCGCCAGGGATTAAACCAGATCGTGAACTGGTTACCTTCACTTTTAAGTTGTTTGTTTAACAGACGCATGAACGATGTTTTTCCACTCCCCCATTCGCCTTCAACAGATAACACCAGCGGTGGCTTGGTATCCTTGCTAGTCAAAAATTTTGCAATCGCTTTTACATAAGGATCAAAACCAAGCTTATCCTTGTCTGTGTCCCGGTCTTCAAGCGTTTGTATGGAAATATATTCATTTTTGGGAACAGTGCCTCCTGCGCTGCCAGAAATATCTTTTTCAGGTATTTCATTTGATTTTGGGACGGGATCTTGGCGCTTCTTGGTAGCCATATCATCTCCTGATTCTTACATACACTTGCAGGCTAATCCAAATTTTTACATCAACTCAATGCGATTCCCGAACGGGTCAAAGACATGCGCACGTCGATATCCATCCAGGGGCGGTTGAGTCCTATCCGTTTCATACCCCGCGCTTTGAACTTTCGCGATCAAGGCGTCAAGATCATCCACAATGAAGGCGGGGTGAGCCTTGCGCGCAGGGCGAAAGTCCGCTTCCACACCGAGATGCAATTGCACACTGCCCGATGCAAACCACGCGCCGCCGCGTTTGGCCAACTCTGGTGGTTTTGGAATTTCTTTGAAGCCCAACAGGTTGATATAAAAGGCGCGTGCCTTTTCCTCCTCACCTGGGGGAATCGCAATTTGAACGTGGTCAATGGTTAGGATTTTCATTTATGCGGTTGTAGGGCAGGATGATATCCCTGCCCTATGGTTCCATCGGAAAACCTGCGTCCATCCACGCGGCCAGGCCGCCGATAAAGGGATTGACGCGCTTGAAACCATTTTGTAAAAGGACAAACGCCATACGGGCGCTCGTATGTTCATTTTGTCAGGTGCAGTAGGTAATGATCCACTGGTTTTTATCAAGGCCCACCCCTGCCGGATTGGCTTCGATCTCGCTCAATGGAATGGAAATGGCACCTGCAGCGTGACCCGCCGCGTAAGACTCCGCGCTGCGCACATCCACGATGATGGCTTTGCCGCCATCGAACGCGGCTTTCGCATCTTCCACCGAAATACGCGGAACATCGGCTTCCGTTTGCGGGATGGTGTCCTGCGCTTGCGGCAAAAATGAACTACAGGCAAGGATAGCCAGCATTAAAACAGGAATAGCAAATAACATGTTACGGTTTTTGTTTGTCATTTTTGTTCACCTACTACGAGAATACTTAAAGTTCGTTACTCTCAGCCATGTCGTTGCGAGCCGCTGTTCTTGCGGCGAAGCAATCTCCAAAAGGTCAGTTTCCCTGGCACCGCCCGCTAGGGCAGGTGTGCTCGTTTAACAGGAGATTGCTTCGTCGGGAAGAGCACCCTCCTCGCAACGACATCTTTTTTAGAAATGGATGGGCAGTTACTAAAGTTCGCAATATCGTTCCACGCTCCTGCCGATGATGGCGATGCTATCAGCCCAGAATTTTTTCGTGCGGATATTGATGCCGAAGCGGTCAGCGAGTTCGGCGGCGGGGGCTTCACCTGTGGAGGCGAGCAGTTCCTTGTAATCGGGGACAAAATCTGCGCCGCGTTTTTGGTAGATGGCATACAAGCCTGTTGCAAACAGCAAACCAAACGCGTAAGGATAATTATAGAAGGAGAAGCCGCTGGAGTAGTAGTGAGGCTTCCACGTCCACATGTATTTTTGCAGGTAGCGTTCATCCAGACCTTCGCCATAGGTGGCTTTCTGGGCGCGCTCCATGATCTCGCACAGATCGTCGGCGGAAAGTTCGGATTTTTCGCGGCGCTCAAAGACTTCCTTTTCAAAGAGATAGCGGGAGTAAATATCCACGATCGACTGTACTGCATTACCGATCTGTGCTTCCAGCACAGCCAGCCTCTCCTGCGGATCGGTCACCTGTGCCAGCACTGCTTCGGTGACGATCGTCTCACACATGATGGATGCTGTCTCAGCCAGAGTCGCGGGCGTGAATTGTTGCAGTTCGGTCTTGCCTGCCTGATAGGCGCATTCATTATGGAAGGCGTGGCCGAGCTCATGCGCCAGTGTGCCGACCTGATCGAACGAGCCGTCAAAATTGCTGAGAATGCGGCTCTCTTTTACGCGCGCAACATTCATACAGAATGCCCCACCCTGCTTGCCGTCGCGTTGTTCGGCGTCAATCCAATTGTTGTCATATGCGCGTCTGGCAAAGGCGCCAAGTTCGGGGGAAAATTTGTTGAAATTCTCCACAATGAAATCGCGCGCTTCATCGAATGAATACACTTTGTCAGTCCTGCCCATCGGGGCGAAGAGGTCCCACCAGGCAAGTTTTTCCTTGCCAAGCAATCCGGCTTTGTGTTTGAAATATTTTTGGAACATCGGGAAGGAATCCTTCATCGCGCCCAGCATGGCATTGAGTGTGGCGCGATCCATGTGCGATTCATCAATGGATTCATGGATGGCGTCTTCGCGGCCGCGCTTTTTATCCAGGGTCAGCGTTTCGCCCTTGACCCCGTTCATGCACGCGGCCAAAGTCTCTTTGACTCCCTCCCAGACCTGATTCTCCGCCTCATACCCGCGTCGACGCGTTTCCTCAACAGGATGCGAACACAGGTTGATCAGTGCGGGCATGGGCAATTTCTCGGTTTTTCCGTCCAGCTCAAAGTCCACGGAAAGTTGCGAGGTGAGCGTCCCCTGCAGTTTGCCAAAGGCGTTGCCGCCGCTCAAGGTCAATTCCGCAGCGAGGACTTCCTCCGCTTCGCTCATCATATATTTGGATCGCTTGACGCTTTCATTGAGCGCAAACTCATGCGCCTTCGCGGAAGGATTTGTTTTTGCGGCCTTCTTCACTGCGGCCTTACCCAGTTTACCGGCCCACGCCTGGAACTTTGTATTCAAGACATTCGCCTGCACTGACATTTGCTCAAATTCCGAGAGAACGCGCATGGCTTCCTTGTCCCGGGAATCGGTTGTGACAAAGGATTGAATGTATGGATTGATGGTGTCGGAAAGTTCAAGGAGTGCATTGAAGCGGTCAACGAATTCGCCGAGCAATTTGCCGAGTCTCTTCGGCTCGGTCCTGGAATCGGCTTTGCTGGCTTTTTTGAAAAACACTTCCATTTCATCCAGCCTGGACTTGTACTGCTTAATGGCACGCTTAAATTCTTTTGATGCAAGTGAGGGATAGACGTTGGTCAAATCCCAGCGGGGGGCGGGGGTAGGCATGAGATGTCTCCTTTTGTGAATGTAAATAATCATCGAGTGATTGCTTTACGCGTAGTGATTCTTTACAGTATACCAAACAATAAAACGTGACTTGCGCAAAGAGATGGACCTGGCGGGCAGCCTTCTTTTAGCCTTTCAACCATCACTACAGAATCATCGAAAATTATTCTTAATAATGAAAATGCAATGCTTTTTTCAATCCTGTAAGCTAACAAGGATGTTTGTTCACAACGTATACTTCGCTGGTATAGTCGGGGTAGTCGAATTCAAAACTTATTTTCAAAAGGAGTAAAAAATGTTCAACTTTCGTTCTTCCAAAATGTTCGTTATCGTACTGGTCGTTATGATCCTGGCAACTTCGGCGTATGCCTTCGCCGCCAGCAATACGGTGCCCGACAGTAACGCCGGTGAAGGAAGCAAAGCCATCGGCGGTTACACGGTAAGCGCTGTAACATACACCTATAGCACAGCCAACCCATCCATGCTCACCTTTGTGGATTTTGACATCGCTCCTGCAGCTACAAAGGCTGGGGTCAGCCTTGTCACCGGCGCAACTTTGGTGGATTGTGGCGCCCTCACTGCTGGCGGCACTCATGCGCATTGCCCCGTCAACGTCTCCGTGCTAAGCGCAAACACGCTGCGCGTAGTAGCCTCGGATTAATCCCGCGCACCCTAATCAGGTGCGGGAAAACCAGATATAATTTCTGGTATAGTGAGATAAAATGAGCCTGCATAAGGGAAGTCCCGTAATTTTCAGCAGGGGACACCTGAAATGCAGGCTCATGGCTTTAATCGTATAATTTTTATAAGAACATGACGATCTACCGGCGCTGGTCAACCTCCCTTTCTTCTGCAATGTGGCTTGTATTTGCTCTGGCCGCCTGGATCACTTTTGCGCCTGTTCCCGTGGGAGGCAATGCTGCGTATGTCATCGTGAACGGTATCAGTATGGAACCAAATTTCCATTTTGGCGATCTGGTCATCGTAAGCCCATCATCCCATTACAACGTCGGAGATGTTGTGGTCTACAAAAATCAAGGGTTGGGAGGCAAAAATGTCTTCCATCGCATCATCGAATTTAATCTCGACCATTACATTCTAAAAGGAGACAACAATTCATGGATCGATGCTTATCAACCCACCGGAGAGGAAGTACTCGGAAAGCTATGGATCCACATTCCACGCGCTGGCCGGTTCATGGGAAAAGTGCGTACTCCGCTTGGAATGGCTTTGAGCGCAGGCGGATTGGGGCTTTTCCTGGCAATAGGATTTTTCCCTGAACGCAGGAAAGGCAAAAATCAAATGAAACGTAAATCAATTCGGGAATGGATCACTTCAACGAGCGAAAAAATCGCCTCTTTTTTGGCGCGGCGCTCGCAAGCAAATCCGGCACCCCGCAAAGGACCCGATAAGCACTCCACTGACTCGGGCAACTCATCGGATATTCTCTTCTTCACGCTGGGCATCATTGCCTTCTCTTCCTTGATCCTTGCCATTGTATCTTTTTCCCGCCCCGCGTTTCGCACCGTAATAGACAATGTCAGCTACCAGCATTTGGGCGCTTTCTCCTATTCCACAACCGCACCTCAGGGAGTTTACGACTCAAATACCGTGAAAAGCGGAGATCCGATCTTTCCAAAACTAACCTGCAAAGTGGATATCAGCTTTCAATATGTATTGATCGCGAAACAGGTGGAAAATATTGCCGGAACGTACCAATTGACCGCCACCATCGCTGACCCTGTGAGCGGTTGGAAACGATCCATTCCATTACAAGCCGTAACACCTATCAGCGAAACCCCAGCGACAGCCAACACTGAGCTTGACCTGTGCGAGATCCAGTCCATCGTCCAATCCTTTGAACAGAATTCGGCGGCCAGCCCGGGTTCTTATGAACTGACGGTCTCTCCACAGGTCTCCATATCTGCCAGCATCGAGGGACGTAAACTTCAAGATACCTTTAACCAAGGCCTGAAATTCAGATATGACCATAATCAGTTCTATGTCATCGAGGATGCGGAGAACGATCCTTTCAACCCAACTGAGGCTGGGGCCCTGGGCGAGGAACGCAAAGAAGCAGACACCCTATCCTTGCTTGGTTTGAAAATGCAGATTCCCATCATAAGGATATTCTCCCTGCTCGGGTTGGCAGGCGCGCTGACGGGAATGGCGCTTCTGTGGCAGGCAATGCAAAAGCTTTCCGAGAAAGACCGTGCAGAATTCATTCGCATAAAATTCGGCGCCATGCTGGTTGACGTTCAGAAAACAAAACTTGGAGCATCCAAATCCCTGGTTGAAGTTTCCTCCATCGAAGACCTGGCAAAATTGGCAGAGCGTCACAATGCAATGATCCTGCATGAAACTCAAGGGATTTCACACATTTATTACGTGCAGGCAGAAATTTCCACTTATCGCTTCGTTCTAAATATTGAAAACGATGGAACCGGTATCCATTAAATAGGAAACGGCTATTCAGGAGAAAGAAACATGATTCGAAAATCCATTCCACGCATAACTCTCGTCATACTGGGCGTTCTTATCGTGCTTGGCGCGGTCAATGCGCTTGCCGCCAGTAATACTTTTGTATCGAACACCCACTTGCAGGAGCAAAGCACTCCCATCGCAATAAATGACAAGAAACCAGCGGCATGCACAATGGCCTTGACTTCGATTATCGTTTGTACAGGAGACAATTGCAATGGGACGAATGCAAACGACTTAATTCTGGGCAGTGCAGGCATTGATAACATCAGTGGAAAAAATGGAAATGATTGCATTGTGGCTGGTGATGGTAACGATATTATAGACGGAGACAACGGAACAGATGTGTGCATTGGAGGACCCGGCAATGACACATTTAGTATTAAATGCGAGACGATAATCGATCCATGATGAATGACAAAACTTCCGATGTCAGCGCTTCGGAAGTTTTTTATTTGTGAATGGTTTGGTATTAATTTGCATATTGCCGTATCCGCCTTTTCCCTTCTTGCTATTCTCCCCCAAAACCTATACAATGATATTGAATTACTCACCTTACACCCAAGCGTGATTCCCTGAGCAGAGCGAAAGGTCTCTACCGCTGAAAAACGAGATGCTTCGCTTCGCTCAGCATGACACTGCGCAAGGTGAGTGAATTGTTGAGCGCGCCAAATTTCAGGCGTCCTTTGAAGGACTCGCTGAATAAGCGCGACTGAGATAGACTTTCGAAGTTTTTGAGAGAGGCACATCTTATGAAACAAGACAAATTTCTAACTGGCATTCTGATCGGGATTGGCGTGTTGATCGTGATCGCGCTGGCGCTGTTCTTTACCCGCAAAGATACAAAGCAATACACCACAGAAGATACACCCGAAGGCGTAGTCTACAACTACGTGCTGGCTGTTTTTAATAGGGATTACGAAAAGGCCTACACATACCTGGCCGACCTTAAAAACAAGCCAACTTACGAAGAATTCCGCAAATCCTTCTTCAACGGCAATATTAATCCCGGCCAGGCTGGCGTGGACGTGGGAACTGTGGAGCTCAATGGCGATGAGGCTATTGTAAACCTCTCACTGGTCTATGCGCCCAGTGACCCATTCTCCAGCCGCTCTGAAAACACAGACCGAGCCCTGCTGGTGAAACAGGACGGCAAATGGAAACTCTCAGCCATGCCATCCTATAGCTTCTGGGATTACAACTGGTATACAGAGCCTTTCAAACCGTAACTATTATGTCATTGCGAACCCGTCATTGCGAGCGTACTTCGCGAAGCAATCTCCTTATTAACAGGGGATTGCTTCGTCGGGAAGAACACCCTCCTCGCAATGACGGTATTGGAATGAGGAGAAAATCATGAAAACCATCCGCCGCTTATATTTTTATGCAGTTGCCTTCATCAGCCTTGAAGTTGTGTTATGGGGGCTGATCGGCTTGCTGCGTTCCATTGTCAGCAACGTCATCACAGACAGCGCGCAAGCCCTCGCACAGGCGCTCTCGCTTATCCTTGTCGGCGTACCCATTTTCCTGGTGCACTGGTTGTGGGCGCAACGCGTCGCGGCCAGTGACAATGAGGAAAAAACCGCCAGCCTGCGCGCCGTTTTCTTTTATCTCACATTGATGTCCACGCTTGTGCCGGTTGTGCAAAACCTGCTGGCATTAATCAATCGCACTTTCATCACAGCCCTGAGTCTTTCAGCGGAACGCTCGTTGCTTGGCGGTTCCCAAACCTGGCAGGATAACATTCTTGCGGTCGTGATGAATGGGTTTGTTGCGCTCTACATTTGGAACATCCTGCGCGCTGAGTGGGCTGTTTTACCTGAGAAGGAAAACTTTTCAGAAGTGCGCCGCGTCTATCGCTTCCTGTGGGTGCTGTACAGCCTCATTATGGTCATCTTCGGCGCGCAACAAGTGCTGACCTTTATTTTCAAGGTTCCTTCCAATCTTCTTGGAGATATTGGACGCGAGATCTTCATCAACGGGACAGCATTGCTCCTGGTCGGCACTCCCATCTGGATGTATACCTGGCGCGTCTGTCAGGATGCTTTGGCTGATTCCGCGGAAAAAGGTTCGACTCTGCGCCTCGGCCTGCTCTACCTGCTCGCCCTGAGCGGAGTCATCGTCGTGCTGACGGCGGGCGGTAACCTGCTCTTCATGATCCTCAACAGCATCTTTGGTGAAGCGCTAAGCTGGCCTAACTTTGTGCAACAAATTGGAGCTCCGCTTTCGATCGGGCTTCCGTTTACCGTCATCTGGGCCTACTACGGCAACTGGCTGAATCGCCAGATGGACTTTGAAGAAGACCCGCCTCGCCGCGCGGGCATGAAACGCCTGTATTTTTATATTCTCTCCGCCATTGGTTTAACCGCGGGGTTCACAGGCGTAGCTTTGTTACTCTCCTTCATGGTGGATATTCTCACAGGCACGCAATTCATTGGCGACTACGGTCAGGTCAAACAATTGACAGGCGCAATTTCCACCATCGCCGTCGGTCTGCCGCTTTGGCTAATGACATGGAGACCCATGCAGGCAGAAGCGCTGGTCGAAGGGGCAGTGGGCGATCACGCACGCCGCTCTGTCATACGCAAAACATATTTATACATCGTATTGTTTGCTTCTGTGATCGGCGGCATGGTTTCGGCAGTGGTGTTGGTATACAATCTCATCAATGCCGCGCTCGGCGGAAGTGCGGATGGGAGTTTCGCGTCCAACGTACTTAATGCACTGCAAGTTCTCATTTTATTCGCGGTGCTGCTGGTCTATCACTTATCCGCTTTACGACGCGATGGCGCGGCAAAAAGCGATGCGCTGGAAGCCAAACAGGAGCAATTCGGCGTAATTATCTTTGACCCAGGGGACGGTAAGTTTGGCGAATTAATGAAGGCCGCTGTACAAAAATTCGCGCCGAAGCTACCTGTCAGTGTGATTAATGCTTCAGAGAAAATTGAAAGCAACATGAAAGTCAGCGCGGTTGTGCTGCCCGGTTCACTGGTCGTGAACACACCCGAGGCGCTTGAAGCGTGGCTTAGCGGATTTAACGGAAGCAGGCTCGTGGTCCCGGATGAAGCGGAAGGCGTTTACTGGATGGCTGGTCCAGCGGAAGCCGCCAGGTCGCTTGGTCAAATGGCTGAGGGTCAGGAAATCCAAAAAATGAAGAAAGCTGGGCCGGGCGCATGGGTCATCGTGATGTATATCTTCGCGGGTTTGTTCGCGTTGCAGCTGCTGTTCATGTTGTTAGCTTTCGGCATATCAGCTATCACTAATTTTTAATGATATACTTCGCATAACTTCATCATTAGCGAGGGTCCACCTATGAAAGTGACCGTCTTACAAGAAAATCTGGCACGTGGTTTAAGCATTGTTTCGCGGGCGGTATCGCCGCGCAGCACTTTGCCTGTGCTTTCCAATATTTTGATCGCGTCGGATGAAGGCCGCTTGCGCCTGTCGGCCACGAATTTGGAACTGGGCATTACGTGCTGGATCCCCGCGCGCATCGAGCAGGAAGGTTCAACGACCGTGCCTGCGCGCACCTTTGGGGATCTGGTAAATACCCTGCCGGGCGAGCAAGTGTCATTAAATTTGGATTCAAAGACGCAGAGCCTGCATGTGCAGGGCGGCACATCCAACAACGACATCAAGTGCATTGACGCACAGGAATTCCCGCCCCTGCCCGTGCCTGATCTGGACGGCGCGGTGCAATTGAACGTTGTGGATTTCAAAGAGATGATCCAGCAGGTGGCGTTCGCGGCTTCGACCGATGAAGCGCGTCCCGTTTTGATGGGCGTGCTTGTACACGCTGAGAAAGACAAGCTGACGATGGCCGCGGCCGATGGCTTCCGCCTCTCGGTGCGAAAGGCCGTGCTTTCATCGGCTGTCGCTCAACCGCTGAATATTATCGTGCCGGCGCGTGCATTGAATGAACTGGCGCGCGTTTCGTCCGATGGCGAAGAATCAATTTACATGGTTGTTCCAAAAGGACGCGGTCAGGTATTGTTCCGCGTGAAGGATGTGGAAGTGGTCTCACAGTTAATTGACGGGACATTCCCTGATTATCAACAGATCATCCCGCGCTCTTACAAATCTCGCACGTTGGTTTCGACCGCGTCTTTGCTTAAGGCTTGCAAACAGGCTGAGATCTTCGCCCGCGAAGGTACGAACGTAGCCCGCCTGGATATTAAACAGTCCAAAGGCGAAATGCAACCAAGCGAAGTTGAAATTTCCGCGACTTCCGAAGAGACCGGCAAGAACGAGACCATTGTGGAAGCCACAGTGGATGGAAGTGGTGTGCTGATCGCGTTCAACGTCAAATTCCTGCGCGAGGCCCTGGAAGTGATCAAGACCCCCAATGTGGTCCTGGAGACTTCCGCGGCGAATGCGCCCGGCGTGGTAAGACCCGTGGGCGATGACGACTTCCTGCACGTAATCATGCCGATGCATTTGGGGTAGCGCCAGTTGGCAGTGATCAATTTTCCCCAAAGGGGACGCTGTCAGTAATCAGTAAAGCGCCGGTCGAAATGACTGGCGCTTTTTGTTTATGGGAAAATCTTATAAACCGTAAATCGCTTGTTATTGAAAACAGATTCCAGCGGAACACCACAGGCTTCTGCCGACTGTTGAGTCAGTTGTCCATTGCTTCCTTGCTTTTCGTGGATGACGAGGTAATCGCCTTTGGTCAATCCTTCACAGTTTTCGGTCATAAAAGAGTCGCGGTCGGTGAATAAGCGCATGGCGCGCGGTTTGAAGAAGATGATAATGCTGTCGGGCGGAGTCTGCTCGCGGACAAATTCAAACATATCCATGCTGATCAGGTCAAAGGGACCGTTGATCTCACGTCCGCTTTGGATGTTGGTCCAGCCACTCCAGGCAGAGATGCCAAACGAGAGCATGGTCATGGCAAGCCAAATACCAAATACGGCTTTGACAAATACAGGTTGAGAGAATTTCTCATTCAGCCAAATCGCTCCCTGTGCGGCGATCAAAATGAACAACGGCAGGATGGAAAAGATAAATCGAAGCCCTTGAGTCTCTGGCCAGAGCATGAAGAGCAAAAGTGTTAGGATACTATAGGCCAGGAAATGAAGGTTCTTGCGCCAGGTCGCCCCCATGCCGATGAAAAATAAAATCACAGTGAATATAAAGAAGAAAATACCAAGCGGGATGTAGTCAAACAGCGTGGCAGGCAATTTCAGATAATAGATCAGGTTACCGATAAATCGCTCAACCGTAAACATTGAGAAGTGGGTGAAATAAGACTCTTGTCCGCCGGGGAGCAGAAAGGTCAACAGGCCAGCGAGAAGGCCGAAAATTAGATATGGCAAAAGCACAGTCAACCAAATTTTGCGTAATTCATGAAATTCAAATTGCGGGAATTGTGCAAGGGCTAATGGCGCCAGCAGGAGAATCCCATTTGTGCGGATGGAGAAGGCGGCGAAGATGGCGATGCCAATTAAAAGGGAATCTTGATATGCTTTGCTGCTCGACCACCTGTCAATGAGAAATAGCGAGAGTGTCGAGAAAAGCAAAAAGGGAATATCGGAGAGAATGTAATCGTGTGCGAAGAGCAGGGTCGGGTTGAAGGCGAGCAGAGCCGTCAGCAACAGCGACCAGTTTTCGGTGAGTCTGATGCGGGCAATTTTATAGAAAAAAATCAAAAAGAGGGCATAGGTCAACGTGTTGACCAGTTTCAAAGCCAGGACTTTTAATCCAAAAATATAAAGTGCCGGCGCAAGCAAAACAGGGTAGCCCCACGGATATGCAATTGGGCCGATGGGATACGACGACTCCTGGATCGTAAAAGAATTGCGTTGTACAAATTCAGCCATGTCCCAATGCAATAAACTTTGCGCCTGCATGATATATGAAGCAAAATCATCCCACCACACATGGCCACCACGCGTGAGGAGCGTATAACTCAAGAGGACTGAGAACAGGATGATGATTGCGAGTTTCTTCATTGCAAAGATTTTACCATTTTGAAAATAAGAACATTTGTTCTATGGCGACTGCCAGCATAAAGGGATGCGAGGCGTGTCCCTTTTATCGCTTCAAACCGGACTACGAGACTGATGCTGTTTCAGCGGCTTGACCCAGTACCGGCAGTCGTTTCGACCGCACAAGCCAGCCGATAAAAAGTGTCATCACGATCCATGCAGGAAACGCAGCAATCGTTCCACCAAAGGCCATATTGAAACCCGGCTTCATGAACAGGATTGGCAATCCAGCCACCGCGTTGACCGATCCATATGCAAGCGCGGCGACCCAGGGACTGCGTGTGTTGAAATACAGCCACGCAAGAATTGTTCCAAGCAATATGCAAAAGATGATCATCATGAAGATGCCCAGGATTGGATAGCCTGGATAGTTAAGTCCCTGTGCAATTGTAGGCGCATGCCACACTCCCCAAATAATTCCGCTGATGAGAATCGCTTTCCATTGACCAAGCGGCATGAGATGTGGAAGTAAAAATCCACGCCAGCCCAATTCTTCTCCGAGTGCAAAAAGCACATTGATGAAAGGCGCAAGAGTTAACGCAAGTAAAACTTGAATTGCAATTATGATCTCTACAGGAACGGAATTTCCACCTGCGGCAGATGCCAAAAAGCAACGTGAGTAATCCGCCAATAATGGATAATCCTATTGGCAAAAACCATGCCCACAAGTAAAACCGTTTTGAGCCAAGTGTGTTCAACCGCAGATTCTTGAATGGTTGTTTCTCAATAAACACAGTGGTAATGATTGCGGCGATGCCCGGTCCCCACATGGCAATTGCCCACAAACCCTGCGTCATCAATTGCTTGTTGACTGGTTCCATCTTTCCAAAAAGAAGCGGAGCCAGAAACAATGGCCACGAAATTAACAATGTAATTCCCAGGAACCAAACCAAGGATTTTCTTTCCATTTTTCTTTTCTCCTAACTTTGTTACGGCATGGATCTAAATCGTTTCGTTGTGGAGGATAAGGGCCGTTTCGCAATCACGTTAATCTTGTTTACATTTTCAAGGATATGTGTCGAAACAACTTCCCAGCTTTCTTCTCCCCATTCATTCAAGATCTGTTCCAACTCATCTGCCTTCACACCTGACCAGAATGAACCTACGGTTTGTACACGATATTCCCATTGCTTGATCTCTTCAGTCATTTCAAACTCCTTTTCTTGTTGGCAGAAATGCACGAGCTATTTTTAACAGAAGCCACTACAGCGGCAGTTTTTGGATCATTTTTGACGTTTCACGTGAAACAAAAATCGGGACCCGGAGGACCTTGAATCCCGATTCAAGGTTGACGTATTACTGCTATGCCTTTGTTTCCTGGCGATACAGCACATACGAATAGATCACAAGAAATAAACTCGATCCGATCAACGGGACGAACATCAGCCAGAAAGCGGTCTTGCTGCCGAAGAATCCGCCAATGATCGCCAACGCTCCCGATACCATGAACAGGATCGAGCCGAGTTGATGTGTCTTGTCCCACACGCTGTCACTGGATAACGTCCACGGGGTGCGGATGCCAATGAAGAAATTGCGCTTGGCTTTCCGCAGCATAAATCCTACGGCAATGAACAGCACGCCCATGAAAGGAAGCATGGCCGCGCTCATCTTGTAATCCTGATATCCGAGACTCCAGGCCAAAGTCAGCCCGTGGATGTAAAGCATGAAGGCAATGATCAGCACGATGAAGAGATTGAAACTCTCGCGGAATTTCGCAATGTTTGCCTTGAGCGGATCAATGGACGGAATAACCAGGAACAGCACCAACATTCCCAGCGTAATGAGTGGCATCAGAAACACGCCCCAGAATTTAGGCATGGTTCCGTTTACTTGATCGTTGATATCCCAGTGCGAAGCCATTTGATCGGGCAGTTGATTCCACAAGACAGCACCCGCGATGATGGCGATGGCGATCAAGATGATTGAAATGATTAACGTGTTTTTAGTAGTCATTTGATTTCTCCTATTATTTCCATTTCACGTGAAACGTTATTTCTTTTCTTCTTTCGGCAAATTATTCTGCGCCATTGCGACCATGCCACTCATTCCGCCGAGATTCATCGAATCCACTGCGGATGACGGGACGATCACCAACGCTCCTTTTTCCTTCAAGCCTTCGAATAACATGTTCATCGCGCGCAGGTGCAACGCGGTGGGATTATTTATATAAGCCTTGGAAGCTTCTGAAAATGAAGCCGCGATCTGCTGTTCAGATTCGCCGAGGATCACGCGTGCTTGTCTTTCGCGTTCAGCCTGTGCCTGACGCGACATCGCGTTTTCAAGATCCTGTGGGATGATCACATCGCGGATCTCAACGGATTGCACCGTCACACCCCAGGGAGTTGTGCGCTCGTCAATAATCTTCTGTAAGTCAGCGTCCATCTTTGCGCGGCCAACCAGAATATCCGCCAGTGTCATTTGACCAAGTATCTCTCGCAAGGCCGTCTGTGCGGCCCATGCGATCGCCGAGTTGTAATCGGTCACTTCAAGCGCGGCTTTCTCCGCATCCCATACCACCCAAAATAAAACCGCGTCCACATCCACGGGCACCGTATCTTTCGTCAGCGTCTTCTCCGCAGAGAATGAAGTCACAGCCACGCGATGATCAATCCACATCACGGCTGTATCAATGATCGGAATAAGCCAGAATAGACCAGGGCCTTTTAATCCAATGAACTTGCCAAGTCGCAGTACGATAACTTTTTCCCATTGCGAGGCGACTTTCATCGCGAATAAAAAATATGCGCCGATCAAAGTCCAGCCGAGCACCCATGCGCCAATTAGCACATCCGGGTAGCGGCCATCACCAAAGATCGCACCCACGATCGCGATGATCAAGAACACGCCGAACAAAGCTCCTGCAATTGGCGGGATATGCTGATCCTCTTTTTTTGTAATTCTTTTTTCGATTGCGGACTTAATAAACTTTGTATTCATTTTGACATTCTCCTGATTCATAATTATTGACTATCGTTGGTATTCGCTTCTTTCCTAATTTTCAAACTATCTCTCACCATCTGGCTGACCTCTCGCTCTGAGAATCCCAACCGAATTACTTCGGTGATGAATTTTTGTGTGAGCGCCTCAAGCGATTCATGTCTCAATCTTTCGCTGACATCTGGCGGCGGGATCTCTGTAATGTAAGTACCGCGTCCTTGTTGCGTGGAAATGATTCGGGCCTCATCCAATATACGATAGGCACGCGCCACGGTATTGAAGTTCACGCGTAATTCCTGTGCCAGCGCGCGGACTGTTGGCAGCTGAATGCCAGGTTTTAGAATTCCATTCGCAAGTTGGCTTTGGATTTGGTTCACAATCTGAGTATAGATGGGTAGGCCGGAATGGAAATCAAGCTGTAGGGTGAGTTTATTCTCTGCCATATGCCTTCTTTATATTGTACTAATTGTATCATTGTAATAATTGTACTCATTAAAGAGATTTTGTCAAGAGCAACCTACCCAAAGGAAGTAATGCAGTGCAGCCGCACCTTATTTATTGGGACAAATCAAATCGAAAGGCTGTTGCCCGTTTAACGCCAGGTGCGACGCGCCCTCGCCAAGGTCAGCGAGTGCTGAAAGTGAAGTTGAGTCCATTTTTATAGGGAGTGACTAAAAGAATGGGCTAAAATGGGAGTATGAAAAAGTGTCCCCATTGCCACTCGACGACCCGCCAGAATAAGGCAGGGAAAACAAATGCAGGCTCGCAACGGTATCGTTGTATGCACTG
>Ga0315273_10000901_pt1 | contig 32373 bp, 26 predicted proteins | sample YL17G02_0_MG_FD_205753 | JGI IMG/M metagenome (GOLD analysis project Ga0315273, IMG submission 205753) | Sediment microbial communities from Yellowstone Lake, YNP, Wyoming, USA - YL17G02_0 | ecosystem: Environmental > Aquatic > Freshwater > Lake > Sediment | place: USA: Wyoming | collected...
TTGCTCGAGGTGACGCCTTCCTCGAACGTCTTCTTCAGCGCCTCGGTCTTGGCTGCTTCGGCCGCCGCCGTCTCCCCACCCCCGCCGAGGACGAAGTTGACTTCGGATGGGTCACCCAACCGGACGCGAACGTTGAACGCCTGCGCCCCCAGGTCCTTGGTCGAGGCCGTCACCTTGTAGTTGCCTGGCCGAAGGCCAATCTGGATGAACTCGCCCTTGTTGTTGCTCTTGGTCTCGACCTTGTGCGTGATGCCGTCCGCGAACTCAATCGAGATTATGGCCTTGTCGACCGGTTTGCCCTTCTGGTCGACCACCTTGCCTTTGAGGGCGCCGACCTGAGCGAAAACAGGGGCTGCGAACGCGACGGCCACAATCGCCATCAGGACGAACACCAGCGGGCGACGGCCAGAAAAGAGGCGAAGCATAGCGCTCCTCCGTAGGAAAAAGAGTGCAAAACGTTGAAAGAACTTCTGAAGCACAAGAGCCAATCCGGTCCAGTCTACCTCAAAGGCGGCACCGCGCGAAACCGCCTGCCTGTTCATGTGCACATGACGTACCAACGGGAACCACACCGAAATCCTCACGTTTCGAGTGCCCTGCGGCGACAACCCGTCATGCCGGTCTGCGGGCGCCCGCAAAGAACTCGACGATGTCCTCGATATCGGAGGTGACCGGCGCGGGGGGGAGCGACGCCAGGAACCGGCGCCCATAGGGCATGGTCGTAATCCGGGGATCGAGGATGGCGAGCACGCCTCGGTCGCGCCGGTGGCGGATCAGGCGGCCGAGCCCCTGGAGCAGCGTCAGGACGGCCAGCGGCACCTGGAGGTCCGCGAAGCCGTCACCGCCACGCTGAACGATCGCATCGATACGCGCCGCGATCACCGGATCACCCGGCGAGGCGAAAGGAAGACGATCGATAATCACGCAACTCAAGGCATCTCCCACCACGTCCACACCCTGCCAGAAACTTGACGTCGCCAGGAGCACCGAGTGTGGCGTCTCGCGGAATTGCTTCAGCAACGCGGAGCGCGGCGCGGTGCCCTGGACCAGGATCGGGTAGTCGAGCGCCGACTCCACGACGGGCTGCACCAGCCGGAGCATCGCATAACTGGTGAACAGCACGAATGCCCGGCCCTGCGTGCGCGTGAGGATGGCGACCACCTCGCGTGCGGCCGCCTGGGCGAACTCTCGCGTCTTCGGAGATGGCATCCGCGGCGGCAGGTAGAGGATGGCCTGCTCGCGGTAGTTGAACTCCGATGGGAGCTGAAGTTCTTCGGCGCGCTCCACCCCGAGGCGGCTGCGGACGTAGGTGAACGCGCCCTCAACGGTCAACGTGGCTGAGGTGAGCACCGTGGCCGCGAACCGATCGAGCAGCAGGTTGCGGACCAGTGCGGAGACATCGATGGGTGAGGCACGCAGGAACAGCCCGCGACCCCGGAACTCGAGGTGGAAGACGTAGTCTCGGTCGGTGGCATCGAGCAGGAAGCGGAGTTCGTCACGCAGTTCGGCGGCCCGGCGGGCGATGGCGCGCAGGTCTTCGGATGATTCGCGCGCGAGCGCGACGGTGGCTTCAAGACCAGTGAGTGCATCGAGGACGTGCCGGCCGGGTTCCCTCACGGGCTCGAGCATGTCCGGCGACACTCTTGCGCGGTCTTCGCCACCAGTGCCGGTGAACGCCTTGGCCAACGGCGGATGGTCGTGTCTGGCCAATCCGAGTGCCGAGAAGAACAGCCGCGCGTGGTCGTCAACCACGTTCAGGGCCCGTCCCAACCGGCCTTCCCCGTCGGCGATCCCGCCGGAGGCGAGCAACTGCTCGAGGTCCCGGGTCAGCTCGTCGAAGCGGTAGTTGCTCACCGAGAACCCGAAGTACTGTGTGGCGACATCCTCCAGATTGTGCGCTTCGTCTATCACCGCCAGCGCACATTCCGGGATCACCTCGCCATACGCGTTCTGGCGCACCGCGGCATCCGCGCACATCAGATGGTGATTGACGATGACCACGTCCGACTGGGCGGCGCGCTCACGCATGAGTGTGACGAAGCAGTCGTCGTGCTCCGGACACTGTGAGCCGACGCAATTCTCAGCGGTGGCCGCAATCTCGTTCCAGAACGCGACATCTTCCGGAAGGTCCTGGATCTCTGCGCGATCGCCCGTCTCGGTGGTGGCCGCCCAGTCGTCCACCAACGAGAGGTACAGGCGATCGGCCGGCGAGCCCGCCTCGACGTCATCACGCAACGCGGCGAATCGGTGGAGGCACAGATAGTTGCCGCGCCCCTTCATGTAGATGGCGGTAAATGGCACGCGCAGGGCATCGCGCAGGATGGGCAGGTCCTTGAAGAAGATCTGTTCCTGGAGGTTCTTGGTGCCGGTGGAAATCAGGACGCGCTGGCGGGCGAGAATGGCCGGAACCAGATAGGCCAGCGTCTTGCCGGTGCCGGTGCCGGCTTCGGCCAGCAGCACGCCGCCGCGCGCGAAGACGCGCGCCACCGCCGCCGCCATGTCGCGCTGGCCCTCGCGCGGCTCGAACTCGGCGAGGGCTCGCGCCAGAGGGCCGTCGCCGGCGAAGACGCGGTCGACAGCAGCCGCTAGATCAGCTTGTCCGGATACAGGGGGAACGTCCTGCACAGGGCTTCCACTTCGGCCCGGACCATCGTGTGCACGTGCTCGTCATCGGGCGCGGCCAGCACGCGGGCGATCAGGTCGCCCACGACGTCCATCTCGGCTTCCGCCATGCCGCGCGTCGTCACGGCCGGCGTGCCGATGCGGATCCCGCTGGCGACGAGCGGCGGATTCTGGTCGAACGGGATCGTGTTCTGATTGACCGTGATGCCGGCCTTGCCAAGCGCGGCGGTCGCCGCCTTGCCGGTGACGCCTTTGGAGAACACGTCGATCAGCATCAGGTGATTGTCCGTGCCACCCGACACGAGTCTGAAGCCGTGCGACGCGATGACAGCGGCCAGGCGCACCGCGTTGGCGACCGTCTGCTTCTGGTACACCGCAAACGCCGGTTCCGCCGCTTCCTTGAAGCACACCGCCTTGGCCGCGATGATATGCACCAGCGGGCCGCCCTGGACGCCCGGAAACACGCTCCTGTCCAGATCCTTCGCGTATTGGGCCTTGCAGAGCACCATGCCGGCGCGCGGGCCGCGCAGCGTCTTGTGCGTCGTCGTGGTGACGAAATCCGAATACGGCACGGGGCTGGGGTGCACGCCGCCGGCCACCAGCCCGGCGATGTGCGCCATGTCGGTCACCATCACGGCGCCGGAGCGATCGGCGATGGCACGGATGCGCGGGAAGTCGATCACGCGCGGGTACGCGCTCGCGCCAACCATGATCATCTTCGGCGCGTGCTCCATCGCGAGCCGCTCGAGCTCGTCGTAGTCGAGCCGTTCGTCCTCCTTGCGCACGCCGTAGGCGACGATGTGGTAGAGCTTGCCGGAGAAATTGAGGGGATGGCCATGCGTCAGGTGTCCGCCGTGCGACAGGTTCATGCCGAGAACCGTATCGCCGGGCTTCAGCAGCGTAAAGTACACCGCCATGTTGGCCTGCGCGCCGGAGTGGGGCTGCACGTTGGCGTGATCCGCTCCAAACAGCGCCTTTGCGCGATCGATCGCGAGACGCTCGACCACGTCCGTGTGCTCGCAGCCGCCGTAATACCGGCGGCCCGGATAGCCTTCGGCGTACTTGTTCGTGAACACCGATCCGGCCGCCTCGAGCACCGCGTTGCTGACGAAGTTCTCGGATGCGATCAGTTCAAGGCCGGACGCCTGGCGCGTCACCTCGTTGACGATGGCCTGTGCGATGTCGGGATCGGTATCGCGGAGCGAGCGGCGATGAGCCGCGACAAGAGCGCTGGTATCCATCGTTATGAGTCCTTGCAATCGAGCGAGGCGATCTTCCGTACGCGGCGGCTGTGCCGGCCGTCCCCGTCGAAACCGGTCTGGAGAAACGTGCGGACGATGTCGCGGGCGCGATCGACCGGAGTCGTGCGCCCGCCAATGGTCATGATGTTGGCGTCGTTGTGTTCACGGCTCAGGCGAGCGGTCTCAACGTCGGTGACGAGCGCCGCCCGGACTCCCGGGATCTTGTTGGCTGCGATCGACATGCCGATGCCCGTGCCGCACACCAGGATGCCCTGCTCGTATGAGCCGTTGGCGACACCGCGGGCGACCAGAGCCGCGATGTCTGGATAGTCCGCCGGATCCGGCGTGAACGTGCCGACGTCCTCGTACGGGACGCGCAACTCGTCCAGCAGGTGCTTGAGGTGCTGCTTGAGGTCGTAGCCGCCGTGATCTGATCCAATGGCGATGCGCACAGTCAGAATCTTACCTGATTCGACCCCTTTCTATTCTTTCTGTCATGATGGAGAGGTCCCCCAGGCAGAACAGAACCGTGAGCCACCCGGCCGAACCCAGCGTCGTTGTCACCGCCCGCGGAGAAGATCGCGGGCGCGCCGGGCATCCGTGGATCTACCGCACTGACGTCGCGGATGTGCGGGCGCAGGGCGGCGATACGGTCGTCGTCATGAACCCGCGCGGCCGGATCCTCGGGCACGCCCTGTTCAGCGACAAGTCGCAGATCGCGCTGCGGTTGCTGACGATTGGCGAAGCGCCGGCCGGGCTCGATCTGTGGCGCGCCAGACTCGACGCGGCGATTGCCTTTCGCCGGCAACTCACGATTGATGCCACCGCCTTCAGGCTGGTACACGGCGAGGCCGACCTGATGCCGTCGCTCGTCGTCGATCAATACGACCGTCACCTCGTCGTGCAGGCGCTTTCCCAGGGGACCGAGCGCCTGCTGCCCCGCATCGTCGAGATGCTGCAGGACGCCCTGGCACCCGCCGGGATTCTTGCGCGACATGATGTGCGGGTGCGCCAACTCGAGGGCCTCGATCAGGGCGTGACGCTGCTCGCCGGCGAGGTGCCGCCGCTGGTGACGGTTCGCGAGGGCCGCATCGAGCACGACGTGGACCTGTGGCACGGGCAGAAGACGGGGCTGTTTCTCGACCAGCGCGAAAACCGGATTGCCGCGCGGCAATACGCCCGCGGCCGGCTGCTCGACTGTTTCAGTTATCACGGCGCCTTCGCGCTGCAGTTGGCGGATCGCTGCGATCAGGTGACGGCGCTTGATGTGTCGGAGGAGGCCGTCGGTCACATCGCGCGCAACGCCGCTCGTAACAAGCTGTCGAACATCGAGGCGCAGTGCGTCAACGTGTTCGACGAACTGCGGCGTCTCGACCGTGCCGGAGAGCGCTACGACATGGTCGTGCTCGATCCTCCTGCGTTCGCCAAGAGCAAGGACGCGGTCGAGAAGGCGCACGCGGGCTACAAGGAAATCAACCTGCGTGCGCTGAAGATCCTGAAGTCCGGTGGAACGTTGGTCACCTGCAGTTGCTCGTATAACATAGACGAAGCCACGTTCGGCCAGATTGTCTACGAGGCCTCCATCGACGCCCGCGCCCGCGTCGTCGTCGTCGAAAAGCGCATGCAGGCGCGCGATCACCCGATCCTGCTCGGAGTGCCGGAGACCTACTACCTCAAGTGCTTCATCCTCCGGAAGCTGGCGTAGCGAAGCCTCCCCTCAAACCGCCGAGTACACACGCTGGTAGAGGCACGGCATGCCGTGCCCCGTGCGGCCTCTCTACCCGCCCGGGGGCAGACCCAACCGCTCCCGCAGCCACGCTACGTCCGGTTCGAACGGGTTGCGCGGCCCGGCCGCCTCGTGTCGCCCTGCGTACTCGGCCAGGAGGACTTCCAGACGCTCGCGGCCGAGCGGGGTCTTCGCGGCCTCGCGCGGCGTGACGCCGCCTAAAGCTGGAATCTTCTGGTCGACCCATGCCTCCCAGTGACGCCGGCTCATCTCCTCGAGCATGTTCCGGCCTTCTGGCGTGTCCTCGATGGGCGGCCCGGCTTCAGCGAGATCGCCGTGACCGCCACCGTGCTGCGCGGCTTCGAGCAACGCTTCGATAGATTCAGTCGTCTCCCGCTGGAACAGCACAGCGTCGCCCAGGTGCTTCTCAACGAGGCGCCGGATCTTCCGGGCCCGTTTCGTCGAATTGACTGACACGCTCAACCCGCCGGGCGACAAGACGAGGTTGCCAAGTGTCGTGTTGTCCCAGTGACGATGTAGTGTGTTCCCTCGCTTGCTCCAGACCAGTTCGACGCCGATCAGTTCGCCCGTATCCGACCACGAGGCGCCCTCGAGCAGTTCGTCGTCGTCGTTCGCGAGGGAGAGCACCTTGAGGCGGTCGAACGCCTCGCCGACGCTGCACCGCACCTTGAACTCCAGCGTCGCCGGCGCGAGCGGATCGCCGTCTGTGTTCTGGAGCCGTGGCAGCGCCGGATGCAGTGCCTCGTGAACCAGTCGATGGTAGAGCGCAAGGATCTCCGGGACTGCGGCCTTCACACTCGCCCGGTTGACGGGCCCCCGCGGTCGCAGGATGGACTCGCGGTAGTTGATCACAGTTTGATGCGTCGGCGGGAACAGCGGGAACGGTCCCATCCCGGACATGATCGCGAGATCCCCGTCCGCGATCACGCGCGTCAGCAGAACGTGCCCTGTTCGAAGGCCGGTCGACGCGCTCCTTTCCGTCACCTGATGGACGTCGCCAGTCATGATGTCGCGGAGATCGACCGACTGACCCGCCTCTACCGACGTGACGACCATGAAACTGAGAGGCGCCTCCGCCCCGGCCCGAAGCACCCGTGTTTCCGCCGCCGGCAGATGGGGACCATGTGCACGCAGGTACGCCTCGGCGAGGGTCGTGGCAGGCCACGCCGCGGTCTGCTTCGCGCGCTTCGGCGGCTGGGGGATGAAATCGAACGCGAACCATGGCAGGAAGAGCTGATCCCACTTCCCGTGGGTCAGCGGATCCTCCGGGTCCGGCGAGCCGAAGAAGAACTCCTCGAATGCGTGCTTCAGGAACGCTTCGCCCCACGTGTCGCCGGCAAATTCCAGGACCGCTGGGACGACGGCGCTCTCGGCCTCGCGCCATGCCCGCCACCGGGCCTCGCCCAGCTCAAGGTTCGAGAGGCAGCACTGCTTGTACTTGCGCCCGCTCCCGCACGGACATGGATCATTTCGGCCGACCGACATCGATGACCTCCTGACGTTCAGGAATCAAGCCGAACGACCTGACAGATCGTCGAGGACGAGCACGTCGAGGCCGGCAAGGCGGCGGTCGCGTGTGCGTGCTATAGTGGCCCCATAGCCGTCAGGGGTATCCCTCTGGGATTGAGATACACCCTTGGAACCTGACCCGGTTGAGACCGGCGGAGGGAGCGCGGCATCCCGCCTGGACCGTTCTCCATCACATTCAGGTTCTCCGTTGATATCCCCGTGCCGGAGCCCGTCACGCGCCTGAGGAGCAGGCCGATGTCGAACACACAACCGTCGTCTCCCGCAGCCACGCCGTCTGATTTCGCCAGCGCGTATCCCAACTCGCGCAAGGTTCTGGTCGATGGGCCGAGCGGCGTGCGCGTTCCGATGCGCGAGGTGGCGCTGTCAGGTGGCGAACCCCCCGTCCTGCTCTACGACACCAGTGGCCCGCAGGGGGTCAGCGTGCAGGAGGGCCTGCCACCGCTGCGCCGAGCGTGGATCCTCGGCCGCGGTGACGTCGCCGAAGTCGTGCGCTTGCGCCAGCCCCAGCCCGGAGAGCCCACGACTCCCGGCGTGCAGGCTGGCCAGCCGATGACGGCGCTGCGCGGTCGCGGCCCGGTCACCCAGTTGCACTATGCGCGCGAGCTCGTCGTCACCCCCGAGATGGAATTCGTGGCGCTGCGCGAAGGCTTCGACGCCGAGTTCGTCCGGTCCGAGGTCGCGCGCGGTCGCGCCATCATTACGGCCAACGTCAATCACCCCGAGATCGAGCCGATGATCATCGGCCGCAACTTCCTCGTGAAGATCAACGCGAACATCGGCAATTCGGCCGTCAGTTCATCGATCGAGGAGGAAGTGGACAAGCTGCGCTGGGCGACGCTCTGGGGGAGCGACACGGTGATGGACCTGTCGACCGGGAAGCACATCCACCAGACGCGCGAGTGGATCCTGCGCAACTCGGCCGTGCCGATCGGCACCGTGCCCATCTACCAGGCGCTCGAGAAGGTCGGGGGCCGGCCCGAGGAGTTGACCTGGGAGGTCTATCGCGACACGCTCATCGAGCAGGCTGAGCAGGGCGTGGACTATTTCACCGTGCACGCCGCGGTGCTGCTGCGCCACATCCCGATGACGGCGCGGCGCGTGACCGGCATCGTGTCGCGCGGCGGATCGATCATGGCGAAGTGGTGCCTGGCGCATCACCGGGAGAACTTCACGTACACCCACTTCCGCGAGATCTGCGAAATCATGCAGACGTATGACGTGGCGTTCTCGCTGGGCGACGGCCTGCGGCCAGGCTCGATTGCTGACGCCAATGACGAGGCGCAGTTTGCGGAGCTGCGCACGCAGGGCGAGTTGACGAAGATCGCCTGGGAGTACGACGTGCAGGTGATGAACGAAGGCCCGGGCCACGTGCCGATGCATCTGGTCAAGGAGAACATGGAGAAGCAGCTCGAGTGGTGCGATGAGGCGCCGTTCTACACCCTCGGGCCGCTCACCACCGACGTCGCGCCAGGGTACGACCACATCACGTCGGCAATTGGCGCGGCGATGATCGGCTGGTACGGCACGGCGATGCTCTGTTACGTGACACCCAAAGAGCACCTGGGCTTGCCCAATCGCGACGACGTCAAGACGGGCGTGATCGCGTACCGCATCGCGGCGCACGCCGCCGATCTGGCCAAGGGCCACCCGCGGGCCAGAGGCTGGGACGACGCCCTGTCAAAGGCGCGGTTCGAGTTCCGGTGGAACGATCAATTCAATCTGGCGATGGATCCGGTGACGGCGCGCGCGTTCCACGATGAGACGCTGCCGGCCGAGGGCGCGAAGGTGGCGCACTTCTGCTCGATGTGCGGCCCGAGGTTCTGCAGCATGGAAATCACGCAGCAGGTGCGCGACTACGCCGCCGCGCACGGCCTGGCCGAGCGCGAGGCGATCGAGGCCGGCATGCGCGAGCGCGCCGAGGCCTTTCACAAGACGCCGGAGATCTACGTGCCGGTGGAGGATGTGAAGCCAGGGTAGACGCGCGGGCGAGCCAGCCGACCGGCTAGCGGATTGGACCTGCGGACACGGCTGGAGGCGGCACGATCTGGATCACCGTCGGGAACGCGGCCGGCGTCATGCCTGGCCTCGGATTCACGTAGCCAGGCGAACCGCCCCACGTGTAGTCCTTGATCGTCACACTTGGCGGAAACGCCATGGTGTCCTCGCGGAACTTGCCAACGTCGAACATGTGCGTTGATGGCACATCGAACACCAGCTCGCCCTTGTCCTTGAGTTCGTCCTTGTAGAACGTCACCACCTCGGCGAACGGCCGCTGGGTCGCGAACAGGTAGAAGCGCTGCCCGCGTCCGGCGTCGTACGAGCCGACGAATGTCGCGCCAGGACACAGACGTATGCCGCCGAGTTGCGCTTCGGTTGGCGGCGCCTCCGCGGCCATGTCGACGGGTGGCTGGACCTTCGGCTGAATCGCCGCCGGGAGCTTGGCTGGCGTGGTCGTCGTGGGCGCGGCCGGTCTCGCCGGAGTCGGCTGTTGAGGTTGCGCGCCCGCAGTGGGCACCACCGGCTTCGCTGGCGTGGTGCCGGCCACGGGTGGTGGCGGCTGCGGCTTGGCCACGGGTGGCTGGGCCTGAGCCTGCCCGGTCGTCGCCAGAAGCACGACACACGCCAGAACGCCGCTCACGTACCGAAGGCGGAACATGGGATCATTATAGCCCGACGGGGTTTGGGAGTCGGGGTTCGGGCGTCGAGCTACGTGAGACCTTGACGCCGACAGGAGGGCGGCTTCCGGAGCGGCCCCTCGAACCAAGCCGACAGTGTCAATCTGCAAGACGTGCCGCGAGGGCCAAGACCGGAGGCGCGAATAGCGCAATCGTCAGCTCGGCGACCAGTCCCGGTAAGGCGCGTCTTGCCGGCGTGCGTGAGCGGGGACGCGGAGGAACCGCCTTCCGGCTGGCGTGCGGGATTCGGGGGTCGGGATTCGGACGGACGCAGTGAAGATGAGCAACCACCTGGCATTGTGTGAGGCAGCGCTGCCTTGGGCGGTAGAGACCATTGAGGCGCTCGTGCGCCTCGAGTCGCCGACCGGCGAGAAGGCGGCTGTCGACGCGTGCGGCAGGGAAGTGGCCAGATTGCTCGGACAGTTCGGCGGCCGTGTGAGCGTGCTGGCGCGCGAGGCCTCGGGCGACCACGTGCTGGCAGAGTTCGGCGGCGGCCGACGCCAGGTGCTGCTGCTGGGGCACATCGACACGGTCTGGCCCGTGGGCGAGTTGAAACGGCGACCGCTGCGGCGCGAGGCCGATCGGCTCTTCGGCCCCGGGGTATTCGACATGAAAGCCGGAATTGTGCTCGCGATGCTTGCGATCCGCCGATTGCAGGATTCCCCATCCGGGTCGGCTGGTCGCGTGATGCTGCTCCTGACCAGCGACGAGGAGACCGGCAGTGCCACCTCGCGGAGCATCATCGAAGACGAGGCGCGCCGGAGCGAGGCGGTGCTCGTCCTCGAGCCGCCGCTCCCGGGCGGGGCGCTCAAGACCGCGCGCAAGGGCTGCGGCGAGTTCCACCTGCGCGTGACGGGGAGGCCCTCTCACGCAGGGATAGAGCCCGAGCTCGGCGTCAGCGCGATCCGCGAGCTCGCCCGGCAGATCCTTGCCATCGAAGCACTGCAGGATCCCGCCCGCGGAACGACGCTCAGCGTCGGCATCGTGCGGGGCGGGACGCGCGGCAATGTGATTCCGGCAGAGGCAGAGGCGATCATCGACGTGCGCGCCGCGACCCTGGATGACGCCGACCGGGTCAGCCTGGCGATGCAGGCGCTCAGGCCGCAGATTCCGGGAGCCGCCCTCAGCGTAACGGGCGGTGTCGACAGACCGCCGTTTGAACGCACGCCGGCCGTCGAGCAACTCTTCCGCCTGGCGCAGGACGTCGCGGCGGACCTTGGGCGAACGCTCGGCGAAGGCGCCACCGGCGGCGGATCCGACGGCAACTTCACGGCGGCTCTGCACGTCCCAACATTAGATGGCCTCGGCGCCATTGGCGCGGGTGCGCACGGGTTTGATGAGCATGTTGAAATGTCCCAGCTGCCGTGGCGCGCGGCGCTGGTGGCCGGGTTGATCGGGCGGATCCTGGCGCGCTAGACTGAGTGGGTAACGGTTTTCATACGGATACACTTATGGGAAACACAATCAAAACGACCCTCCTGCTGGGACTTCTGAGCGGCGTGCTGATGGTGATCGGCCAGAGTCTTGGCGGATCGAACGGCCTCGTGATCGCGTTTGGCGTCGCGGTCATCATGAACTTCGGCTCGTACTGGTTCTCGGACAAGATCGTCCTGCGCATGTACAAGGCGCAGCCGGTCGGGCCCGAGCACCGGCTGTACCAGGCCGTCGCACGGCTGTCGCAGCGGGCGAACCTGCCGATGCCGAAGGTGTACGTGATTCCGGATCCGTCACCCAACGCGTTCGCGACCGGGCGCGACCCGTCGCATGCGGCCGTGGCGGCCACCGAGGGGATCCTGCGCATCCTCGACGATCGCGAACTCGAAGGTGTCATCGGCCACGAGTTGGCGCACGTCAAGAACCGCGATATCCTGATCAGCTCCGTTGCGGCAACGCTGGCGGCCGCGATCATGATGATCGCGAACATGGCGCGCTGGGCGGCGTTTTTCGGCGGAGGCCGCAGCGACGATCGCGAAGGCTCCAACCCCATCGCGCTGCTGGCGACGATCATCCTCGCGCCGGTGGCGGCGATCCTGATCCAATCGGCGATCTCGCGATCCCGCGAGTACGGGGCCGACGCGGGCGGGGCCGCGATCGCCGGGTCACCCTACGGCCTGGTGGACGCGCTCAAGAAGCTGGAAGTCGCGTCGAAGCGGATCCCGCTCGATGCGAACGCGGCAACCGCGCACATGTTCATCATCAAGCCGTTCACGGTGTCGGGAATGATGTCCCTGTTCAGCACGCATCCGCCCACCGAATCGCGCATCCGCGCGCTGCTCGGCCAGTCGTAGACAGAAGCTACAGCAGGTACGCCAGCGCGAAGCCGATCTGGGCGACAAACATCATGCGGTACATGTGCGCCCACGACACGTGGTTCTCTTCGACGGCCAGCGTGTCCGGCCGGCGCAGCATCAGGTAGCAGACATACAGGCCGTAGGCCGTCATCAGCGCACCCAGCCCCTGCAGCAGCCAGAAGTTGCCCGTCAGGATGCCCAGCCACGCGCCCGCCGGGATCATCAGAAACGGCAGCACGAACGACGGCGAGATCATCCACGCGGCGCGTGCGACCCCATACCGAATCGGCAGTGTCCGGCAGCCGCCGCGCGCGTCGCCCTCCATGTCGGCGAAATCCTTCGTCGTCGTCGCGCCCAACAGGAACAGTCCGAAGATCGCACCCAGGTACCACGGCTCGAAGCCGGCCGCGGTCTTCACCGCAGACCAGCCCGCGACCTTCAGCAGGACGCCGCGAGGGATCGCGATCGTCACATTGGCCCAGATGCCCAGCCGCTTGGTTCGGAACGGAGGCACCGAGTAGAGCGTCGTGATGGCGGCGGCTGCCAGCACCATCCAGAAGCACTCGTGCCGGCCGCCCGGCGCCACGAACCACGCCAGAACGAACGCGATGGCGAAACTCGCCAGGGTGATGCCCCACGCCTCGCGCAATCCCATCCGTCCGCTCGGCAGCGGCCGTTTCGGCTTGTTGATCCGATCGACCTCGAGATCGAAGATCTGGTTGAGGCCGTTTGAGGCAATGTTGAGGACGGCCGCCATGATCGCGCCGAGAACGGGAGGGACCACGAGCGACCAACTCCACGCCTCGCCAGGTTGCGCACCAATCGCCGTCGCCGCGGCCGACACGAAGCCGAGCGCCGGCGCGATCAGCGTGAACGGCCTGGCTAGATCCACCACCGCACGCATGCGGTCCGACTGCATCAGCACACCCTCATGAGGACAATCGCCACGATGGCGCCCGTGGCGGTGTTCAGAAAATTGAGCACGTCGTTGTTGACGATGCCGGCGGCCTCGAGCGTGGCGGCCAGTGCACTCTCGACAAGCGATCCGGCAATGGCGCCCGCGACGACCGCCCAGACCAGTGACGTCGGAATCAAGTGGAGCCGGGCGCCAAGCAAGGCCAGCGCCACCGCTGCCAGCACGCCCGCCACCGTGCCTTCAAGCGACATCGCCCCTGGCGTTCCGGGGCGCACCTGCGAAAACGTCGTGACCAGGTACGTCTTGCCGCCCCACGCTTTTCCGATTTCGCTGGCGACGGTGTCGCTGCCGCCTGTGGCCAGGACGGCGACAAACGCCAGCAGCGCCGCGTCGGGGTAGGGCGTGAGGACGGTCGCCAGCCCAGCCACCGCCGCGAGGCCCGTGTTGGCGAACGCGTTGCCGCCCCCGCGATGCCCGCCACGCTCCTCGGCGATCCCGAGCAGTGACTTCTTCCTGAGGCCCAGCCTCGACGACACGGTTGCCGCGAGAAACGTCACGAAGAGCAGCGTCCATCCCGCCAGGCCGGCGCAACCGTAGACGACGACGCCGATGGTCCAGCCGACGAGCATGCCAGAGATGCGAACCGTGCCGGCGCGCCATCCACCCAGCGCCGCGACCGAATTGACGGCCAGCGCCATGGGCATCTGCTGCCAGACCTCCGCTTGTGTCACCGCCCACGCATCCGCGGTGACCAGCCCCAGCATCCACAACGTCGCTCCGGCGACAGCCGGGACCGTCAGGTTGTCATCCAGCTGGATGGGCACCGTCTCGGCCAGTCCCGCGGCCACCGCCGCGAGCAATGGAGCGATGACGATGAACTCGATGGGCGGGCGCGGGTTGACCGCTGCCGCCGTCCACCAAGCCAGCATCACACCCGCGATGCCGCCGAAGACGACGAACGCGGCAAGGCCCTCAACGGACTTCCGCGGCTGCCACGGCACGGGATGGCGGCCCCACGCGCGACCGGCAATCGTCGCGACACCGTCGCCGCACGCCAGGATGCCCCACGCGGCGGCGACGATGTCGAGTCGCGATGGAAACGCCAGGATCAGCAGCAGCACCGAGAGCGGATAGAGCAGGATACCGATCGGATAGCCTCGCGACTGGTCGGCCGGCCGGTTGAGTGCGAGGCCTGAAATGCGCGGCAGCACGAACAGGTTGAAGAGGAGCGCCGCGATGGCGACGAGCGCGGCCTGCTGCCACGTCAGCACGCGCAGCAGCAGCGCGACTCCGCCCATGCCGACGTGCAGCAGCTTCCGCCGGGTCTCCGAATAGCCGGGTGTCACGATGCCGATGCCCCCAGCCCCGCTGATCGTTCGGCCGCCAGCCACGACACGATGTTCGCGATGCCGTCCCGCAGCGGCGTCACGCGGTACCCGAGTTCCTGTTCGGCGCGAGTGCTGTCGAGCGGCCAGTCATGCAGGAGGATTTCGAGCGTGCCCGTGGTCAATCGCGGCGTTCCGCCCAGCCACGTGGCCCGCAGTTCATCGACGAGCGCCGCGCACGACGCGAGCCATCCAGGCAGGCGGCGCGGGAGCGGTCGCCCTGTGATCTCGCGAAGGATGTCGAACGCGCGCATCTGCGGGGCGTTCTCGCCGCCGAGAACATAGCGGCCGCCAATCTGGCCCCGTTCGATCGCCGCGACATGCGCAGCAGCGACATCGTCCACATACGCAAACGACCAGATGCACCTGCTCCCCACAAGCCCCGGAAGGCGGCCCGCCAGATGATCGGCGATCATTGTCCCAACGAGGTTGCCGTCGGTCATACGCCCGGGACCGTAGATGACGCCGGGATAGAGACAGATGAGCGGCACCCCCTGGGCCACGGCCCGGTCGGCTGCCTGGGAGGCGAGGGCTTTGGTGCGCTGGTAATCGTTCCACGCCGAGATGCCCCTGTGGCCCTCGGGTGGCAGCGCGAGAAATGACGAGGTGTAGACGATGCGCGGGATTCCGTGCTCGCGCGCGGCCTCGAGCACGTTGGCCAGGCCGCCGATATTGATGTCGTCGAATTCCCGGGGCTGTCTGCGCCAGACCGCCACGAGCGCGGCGGCGTGGATAATGGCGTCGCAGGCACGGGCCGCCCGGACCACGCCGGCCGTGTCGCGAATATCGCCATCGATGGTTGTGGCCGGCAGTCCGCTCGTGGAAGCCGATCGGCCGTAGGCGACCACGGCATGTCCGGATTGACGGAGGGCGCTGACGATGACCCGCCCGAGATATCCAGTGCTTCCGGTGACGAGGACTTGCACGTGCCGCCTCACACGATCTGACGCCAGTAGTCGAGCAGATCCTGCAGGGTCTGTCCAAACGGAATCTCCGGTTTCCAGCCGACCTCGGTCGCCATCCGCGAGGGATTGCCCAGCAGCAGCGGCGTGTCGTTCGGCCGGAGCCGATCCGGGTCCAGTTGAACGGTGACCGGCACCCGCGCGAGCGTGATCAGGCCATCGAGCAGCTCACGCATGACTCGCGCGTGACCGGAGCAGACGTTGTAGATGCGTCCGGGCCGACCGCGCTCCGCCAGGGCCACATAGGCCCGCACCGTGTCGCGCACGTCGGTAAAGTCGCGGCGGGCGTCGAGATTGCCGACGCGAAGCGCGGGATCGAGGAGGCCCGCCTCGATCTGCGCGATCTGGCGTGCGACCGCGGAGCCGAAAAACGACGCGTCCTGGCGCGGCCCGAGATGATTGAACGATCGAGCGACCACCACGGGGATCCCATCGTGGATGGTGGCCCGCCGGGCAGCCAGTTCCGTGGCGATCTTGCTGATGGCGTACGGATTGGCCGGCTCGAGCGGGTCGTCTTCGCCGAGCGCATGGTCGGCTGGCCGGTAGACATACGCCGAACTCGGGATGATGACCCGTGTCGGCAGGCCGGCGACACGGATGCCCTCGAGCACATGGTGCGTCGCCAACACGTTGATCGCGAGGGTGTCGGTGGAGGCTCCCCAGGATTGTCCGGCGTGCGGGGCGCCCGCCAGATGGTAGATCACATCGGGCGCGAGGCCTGCCAGCGTGTGTCGCACAGCATTGCGATCGAGCAACTCGATTTCGAGCCATTCCACCTGGGGGTACCGCGCCTGCACCTCGGCGCCGATGCCCGGCCGCCGCAACCCGACCACGCGGCAGTCGCGCGCGAGCAGCACGTCGAGCAGATGGCTGCCGGCGAACCCGGCGGCACCGGTGACCACAACGATCTGGCGGCCGCTCATGGTTGCTCCGGTGCCGTCACGCGAGCGGCGCGTTCAGGCACCACGGCGCGTCTCGTACTGGGCCTTGTAGTACGACTGAAACGCCTCGTCGTGGTGCTTGATCGGTTCCCACCACCACCGGTTTCCCTGATACCAGTCGACCGTGGCGCGAAGCCCGTCGGCGAAGGCGACCTGCGGCGCCCACCCGAGGCTCGCGAGTTTCGTCGTATCGAGCGCGTACCGCCGATCGTGGCCCACGCGGTCGGCGACCGGCGTAATGAGCGTCGCCGGCTTGCCCGTCAGGTGAAGGATTCGCCTGGTCAACTCGACGTTGGGAATTTCGTTGCCGCCGCCGATGTTGTAGACCTCGCCCGGCTCGCCCTTTTCCAGCAGCAGGTCGACGCCACGGCAGTGATCGTCAACGTGGAGCCAGTCCCTCACGTTCAGGCCGTCGCCGTAGAGCGGGAGGCCGCGATCCTCGAGGGCGTTGGTGATGAACAGCGGGATGACCTTCTCGGGGAACTGGTGGGGCCCGTAGTTGTTCGACGCCCGCGTGATGACGACCGGCACGTGATAGGTCGCCCAGTAGCTGTAGGCCAGCCGATCGGCGCCGGCCTTGCTGGCCGAATACGGGTTGCGCGGTCGAAGTTCATCGGTCTCCTTCGACGCGCCGGTTGGCACGGAGCCGTAGACCTCGTCGGTTGAAATCTGGACGAAGCGTCGCAGGTTGGGCGCCTGGCGCGCCGCTTCGAGCAGCACAAACGTCCCGAAGACGTCCGTGTGAATGAACTCGCCCGCGCTCTGCAGCGACCGGTCCACATGGGTCTCGGCCGCGAAGTGCACGACGATCTCAGACGCCTTGACGAGTGGCCCCGACACCAGTTCGTCGCCGATGTCGCCCTTGACGAACCGGTGCCGCGGGTCGGCCATCACATCCTGCAAGTTCTCCAGTCGCCCGCAATAGGTCAGCTTGTCGAGCGTCGTCACCTGCCAGTCCGGGTGCGTGCGAAGTGCGTACCGGACGAAGTTGCTGCCGATGAAGCCCGCGCCGCCCGTGACCAACACGTCAATCATGCTCAGTCGTCCTTCCGCATCCGCATCCCGAATCCAGAACCCCGAATCCGACCTGGCCTACCCGTCCTTTCGCGTCCAGTCGTACGGCAGCACGCCGTGCGGTTCCGCGCGATATTCGTCGGGATTCTCGTATCGGTACACGTCAGTCGGGATGTTCACCACCAGCGACATCTCCGGACTGATGCTCTTCCAGCCGTGGTAGACCAGATTCGGCACCACCACCAGGCTGCGATTCTGCTCGCCCAGGCAGAACTCGTTGATGGCACCGTAGGTAGGCGAATCAGTACGCGAATCGTACAGCACCAGTTTGACCATACCGGCAATACAGACGAAGTGGTCCACCTGCACGGTATGGTAATGCCACGCCTTGACGACGCCCGGGTAGGTGGCGGAGATATAGGCTTGGCCGAACTTGGTAAAGAAGGGGTCGTCGGCGCGCAGCATTTCAAGCAGATAGCCGCGTTCGTCCGCGATGAGCTTCAGGGGCTTCACGTGGACGCCGGCAATGCGCGGCGCCCTGGCGCCCTGTTCCGAGTACTTGGCTGGTTCAGCCACGGTCTGTTCCTTTCGCGTCAGATGCGAGGCGGCGCGCCACGGGCTACCGGCCTGCCGTGCCGCCGCCGAGGGCCCCGAAGATGTTGGAGAAGGTGCCGACGCCAGCCAGCGTGATGGCGAAGTTCAAGCGATGATCTTTGACGACGCGGGGACTGTAGCCTGCGAGGTAGAGCCCGCTGAAGTCGAACGTCTGATACTCCACGATCAGGCCGCAGCACTGAGGATTGTAAAAGGCGACAAAGCGCCGCTGCAGAAACGTGTTGTGTTCCAGGTCCCAATTAAACGAGACGTGGCCGCCCACCCGGTTCTTGTTGAAGCTGACCACCGTGTCGTGGTTGAGGTAGTGGTTGATGTCGGCGATCCCGACTCCGCTGGCCCCGTAATTCCGCTTGTTCCACCCGGTGGACGTCACGAGCCAGTCGCTCCACCTGAACGTGCCTGCCGTGCTGAATGACAGATACGTGTTGAGGTACGTGTTGTATTCGGTCCGGAACGAGGCGCTCATGTTCTCGGTAGGCGACACGCTTGCATCGAGCGACACCGGCGACATCTGCTGGGGTCTGACCACCGATCCGTAGAGGCTCGACGAGTACGCGGGATCATACTGGGACGCGCGCGCATCGGTGTAATACGTCTGCTGGATCCCGACGCTGAGAATCTGCCGGCTTTGTGCGGCAACCCCGCCGACGAGCCGCTTCACATGGAACCGGTTTCTCAGGCCGTACTGAACCTGCGTGGAGCCGCCGACGATCGTGTCGGTACCATCGATCTTGACGATCTGGTTGAAATTGTCGATCGCGGTCAGCCGCTGGACCGTGAACCACGGTTCGATCGTGTGCTTGACCTTCTCAGCGTACCGGCCACCAGGCGTGCTCCAGACGCTGTTGAACACCGGCCCGACAAATTGCGCCGACAAATCGAAGTAGGCGCGATCGATCGGCGCTTGTACCTGGGCGCCCAACGCGCCGAGGCTCTCGTTCCACCTGGTGAACCGCCAGCCCAGCGACGAATTGACGGTAAAGAATGGCCACCGAGTGAACGGAAAGCGGACGCGGGATCCGACGTCGACGCGCGACAATCCGGTGTCGTACGCCGTCCTGGTGCCGTCCGGGTCGGTGACCACCGTCTCGCGAACCAGACTCGCGAACTCGCCACCGACGCTGAAGTAGAGGGGGGTGCCGAACAGCGGCTGTTCCTGGCGCGAAAACGAGACGCGCGGAGTCGATCCCGAGATCGTCGATTGGGTCGTGTTGTAGAAGGTCTCAGCACGGTCGAACGTGGCGGCTGCCCCGTACGAGCCCCAGTTGCCGTTGACCGTCCCGCCGAAATAGCGCGTGTTCATTGTGGCGTTGAGCACGTTGGTGTTGTACGTCTGCTGCACCGAGACGCTCGAGAAGTAATCCAGCCTGGCTCTGGCTTTCAGGTGCAGCGGCAGGCTCTGGATGGCCGAGCCCTGCAACTGGAAGCTCTGGCTTCCCGGCGCCGACACCGGGGCGCCCGTCACGGCATCGTTGTATGTCAGCGGTTTTTCGTTGAGGCGGTAGACGCGCAGGTTGCTGCTGGAGCCCCCGCTGGCGACGCGGCGATACTCGCTGCCGACGCCGTACCCCGTCTTCGAAAACCAGTCGACCAGGAACGTGACGTCCTGGCTTCTGCCGAACGTCCAGAAGAACGCGTTGCTGATGCTCGTGCCCCGCAGAGACGACGAGCCATAGGAGGGCAGCAGGAGCCCGGTCGCACGATCCTCCTTGTTAATTGGATAGTAGACCGCCGGCAGGTAGAGCACCGGCACGCCCTTCACCTTGACGACCGCGTTTCGCAGCATCGCGTAGTGGTTGACGTTGACCACAACCGAACCGGACGTGAGCATCCAGCGCGGGTTGGCCTGCACGCAGGTGGTGAAGCCGCCCTTGGTGACCCGGTACTTGCGGTAACCGATCTTCTCGATGGTCTCGCCGTAGAAGAGGACCTCGGTCTCCTGCGCGCCGAACTGGTTCTTTGGTTTTCTGGGGTTGTCCTCGATCTGGGAACTGCCGGACGCGTGGCGGAAGACCCCAAGCTTGGTTCGCGTGTTGAACTCGAGCGATTCGGCGGAAATCCGTTCCGTGAGCGTGGTGAGCGTCACGTTGCCCTTGGCAGTGAGGAGGTCCTTGTCGGTGAAGATCTCCATCTCGTCAGCGGAGATCTTGAGGTTGTCTTGTGCACATTCGACATCGCCTACCAGCTTCCAGTGGTTTTCGCCCACGCGTTCGACATGCGACTGGAGGTTGATGTTACAGCCGGGCACCGATGGGACAGGCGGTTGGACTTGCCGCGCGAGTGCCGGTGACGCGGCCAGCGCCAGCGTCGACAGGGTCGCCAACAGGAGTCGATTCATGCGTTTCGAAGATTACCACGGCGCGCACACCCCGCCAACCGGACGGCGGCGGCGCCGCCCTTGTGACGGCGGGACGGCAGCAGGGGGCACAAGATCGGTGCCGGCACAATCACTCCGGGAGTGATTAACCCCCGAATCCCGAACCCCGAATCCCGTCGCGGGCGCGACCATCTCCGCCAAGGCTACGGCGGTCCGAGGGGACCCGCCCCTACACATTCATTTTTGCTTCTGACGTTCCACTTCTTGATCGGGCACGGCATGCCGTGCCCCTACGGACCCTTCACCACGTTGCCGTCGATATCCAGGTAGACGATCGGCGCGATGCCGGTCGCTTTGAGCGGACCCTCGATCGTCGCCCGATCCCCGACGATGACAATCGCCAGGTGGTCGAGATCGACGTATTGCTTCGCGACGCGCACGACGTCCGCCGTCGTAACGGCCGCGACCGCCATGCCGAACTGCTGATAGTAGGTATCGGGCAGCCCGTCGATCACCAGCGTTCGAATCGACCCGTTGATATCGCTGACTGACGCGAACTGCTCAGGAAGGCTCTGCACCAGCGCGTCCTTGGCGGTCTTCAGCTCCTCGTCTGTCACAGGCCGGCTGCCCCCGATGCCCTTGAGTTCCTTGATGAACTCGACCAGGGCCACGTCGGATTTCGCCGAGATGACGTCACCGCCGGCGCGGAACGCCCCAGGCCCACGGCCGAAGGCGAACGATGAGCCGACGCCGTAGCTCAGACCCTTGTCCTCGCGAATATTGGCGTTGAGCCGCGACTGGAAGAGCCCCCCCAGCATCATGTTCATCACCTGGAGCGCGTAGTAGTCCTTCGTGTCGCGCGCGGGTCCAGGCAACCCGATGGCAAATGTCGATTGCGCCGCGCCCGGCTTGTCAACCAGGTAGATGGCCGTTGCGGCCGGCTTCGGAAGCGCCGGATAGAGGAAGGAAGGCTTCGACCCGCCGGCCGGCCACGCCGCGAGGGCGTTCTCAACAGTGGCCTTCACCGTCGCCGCCGCCACGTCCCCGGTCACGACAATCACCGCCCTGCCGGGCTGGAAGTACGCCTTGTGCAGCGCGACGATATCGTCTCGTGTGATGGCCTTGAGTGTGGCTTCAGTCACCACCCACCCGTAGGGGTGCGCCGTTCCATAGATCGTCATGGGGAAGATGTTTCGCGCGATCGAACCCGGCTGCGACCGGGCCTGCGTGAGGGCGACCAGACGCTGAGCGCGGAGCCGCTCGAGTGCGTCGGCGGGGAACGTGGAGTTGAGCAGCATATCGGCCAGGATATCGAGCGTCGCGGCGAACTTCCCGCTCGTCGAGACAAAGTTCATCGACCCCGACTCGGCGCCGATCCCGGTCCCAACGGTCGTGCCGAGCATCTGCATGGCGTTCGAAAGCGCTTCGCCGTCGCGCGTCTTCGTGCCCTCACTGAGCATCGAGGCGGTCAAACTGGCGAGCCCTCGTCGGTTGGCTGCCTCGTACTGCGCCGATCCGCCAGCGATGATCAGCGAAAACGAGACGAGCGGCAGGTCGTGCCGTTCCGACACGATGAGTTCCACGCCGTTGGCCAGTGTCGCTCTCGTCCACGTCGGCACGCGCAGCACGGGCGTCTTGCCCGCCGGCGGCATCTTCGTGCGATCAAGCGCGGGCGCTGCCTGCGCGGATGTCGCCGCGGCCGGCTTGACCGTCGTCTGCTGCGCCGCCATCGGCACAAAAGCGATCGACAGCGTCATCAGCGTGGCGGCCGCGAGCCACGTGCGGGGGAATCGAGTCGTGGGCGAGTTCATTTCTGCACCTCCGCGCGAGGCAGGTTGTCGGGTGTGACCTTCTTGCTCTCGTCCGGCCTCGAGGCCTGATCGGCCTTTCCGGTGGGCACGATGCTCAGGACGACCCGGCCGCCGGTCAGGTACGTATTGGCGACGCGCGCGACATCGGCAGCCGTGACCGTCAGGTACTTCTGATACTGCGCCTTGAAGTGCCCGGCGTTGCCGTGGAAACCCGCGCCGTCGCACAGTGTCATCGCCTTACCGAGATTCGATTCGAGTCCTTGCAGGTATGACAGTTCGAGACCGGCGGCGGCACGCTTGATTTCGTCGGCGGTCGGGCCCTCCTTCTTGAACCCGGCGATGATGGTGTCCACCTGGGCCTCGATATCCGTGAGCGTGTTGCCTGGGCGCGGCGTGATCATCACGATGAACTCGCCGACATCCTCGTTCGAACTCTGAGACGCCCTCACCGCCGCCGCCGCCTGCTTGTCGTACACCAGTGCCTTGGTCAGCCGCGCCGTGCGCGGGCCAGCCAGGATCGCCCCCATCACATCGAGCGCATATTGGTCGTCGCTCTTCTCGCCAACCGTTGGCCACTGAATGTAGAGGCGTGGGACCTGCACCTTGTCCTCGTACACCAGATGCTGCTCGCCGGCGAGCCGCACCGGATTCACCGTGGGCCGCGTCACGGGCTTGCCCCGCGGGATATCCACAAAGTACTTCGCGACCCAGGCCTTCGCGGCGCCCGGGTCAAAGTCACCCGCAATCGCCAGGAAGGCATTGTTGGGAGCGTAGTAGAGGCGGAAGAAGTTCTTGACGTCTTCCTCCGACGCGGCCGACAAATCGGCCATGCTGCCGATGACATCCCATGAATACGGGTGCGATTCCGGGTACGTCCCGCGTGCGAGGATCTCGAACGCCAACCCGTAGGGCTGGTTGTCCACGCCCTGCCGGCGCTCGTTCTTGACGATGTCGCGTTGCGCGTTCAACTTGACGAGATCGAGCGTGTCGAGCAGGAAACCCATGCGGTCCGATTCGATCCACAGTGCCGATTCCAGGTAGTTGGAAGGCACGGTGTCGTAGTAGGTCGTCCGGTCGTTCGAGGTGGTCCCGTTGTTGCTCCCGCCGACCCCTTCGGTCATCTTGTCCTGCAGCCCGTACGGCACGTGGCCAGACCCGGTGAACATGACATGTTCGAACAGGTGCGCGAATCCGGTGCGCCCGGCGACCTCGTTCTTCGAGCCGACGTGATACCAGACATTGACCGCGACGGTCGGTGTCGTATGGTCGACCGACAGGATGACGGTCAGTCCATTGGCGAGTGTGTAGGATTCGAATGGGATCTTGATCGTGTCTGTCGCGGCACCGGCGTCTCCGGCGGGTGGGCGCTGCGCCGCCGCGAGACAGACCAGGGCGAGCAGACCGAGCCCGGCGATCCGCCGACTGGTGGTGAGCACGGTTGCTATTCTCCTTGATGCGTCGACTCGCAAGTCATGTGGCGCATTCCTGCGAGGCGATTCGGTGAACAATGCTCGCTCAGGACTCAGTCCAGCGGGAATCGACTCGTTACCGAATCCGTGGATCGAAGGACCGAGGAACAGGGAGCGTACCCGACGATTATACGGCGGCCGGCCCGGCAGGTCGCGCAGGCTGCTTCCGATCGGATTTCACACCCTGACCGGCTCTCCCCTCGAAAACACTCCGGGCGGCGCAGGAGTCCAGGTGCCGGGCCCCCATCCGGCATCCGTCCTCCCGACACCGCCCGTTCTTGCTGCGGCTGCCGCGACGGCAGCCGCCAGAATCCTTCATCTACTCCTGTTCGTCGTGGCCGGGCTTCACGGTCTTGCGCGCCTCGAGCCTGTCAGCCTTCGCCTTCCGCCGGCCCGCCAGGTACGCCTCTCCCGGCGCCCACTGCGGGCTCACCGCCACTGCGATATTCATGAAGCCGTCGGTCGACAGGCGCTTGATGCCGCGCGCGGCGTAGCCGGCTATCATCGCAAAGCCCACGAAGGGCAGGAACACCACGTAGAGGGCGCCCATGAAGGGAGCCATCAGCAGGAACAGGAAGGTCGGGATCCGGGAGTAGTGCCTATCCGACCCGCCCGGCAGGAGACCGCCCTCGGCCGGAATCATCGCCATGTCCCAAGCCCTGGCGCTCCAGTAGAATCCGTAGTTGACCTTGGTGCCGCCTTCGTGTGCCATGATGTCCTTCTTTCTATGTAAGTGTCGGTTCGTTGCTCGCTGCTCGTTGCTCTCTGTCTCGTTTCTCGCTCTCAACCTCTATACATAATCTACGGCAGCGCCCCGATTTCATCAATCGGGATGATGCCCTGATTCACAGGGAAAAAGTGCGGATGTCCCGGGGCCGAACGCGCCGACTCGCCGGGCCGCAACAGCCCCGGATTGAGAGGGGGAAACGCCGGAGACGGCCTCCCGAACACACCAGCGACGGGGACGTGGTCGCCAACCCGGGTCCCCGGAACGCCGGACCAGGCGGAGCGAAATTGGGGCCTGGCCCCCTTTTCTCATCTCGGTCTCATATTCGTTGCGCGGAAGGCCTATCGAAGGTTGATCATCCGCCCATCGTCGAGCAGCCAGCAATCGCCGGAGAAGCCCGACTCGGCGACCAGCGCACGCAACCGGGGAACCGCCTCGCCCCGCTCGTAACGGATCGACAGATGGTGCAACAGCAGGCAGCCGACGCCGGCCGCGCGCCCGACCTCGAGCGCCTCGCCCACCGTGGCGTGGATGTCCCACTTGCGCTCGCCCGCATCGAGAAACGTCGCGTCGTGGACAAGCAGGTCGGCCTTCGTCACCAGTTCGGGCGGAATCGGCATGGTGTCGCCTGTGTGCGCAAAGACGACATGGCGGTATTCCTCCATAATGGCGCCGCGGCCCATCGTGCGGACGTGCTCGCGCACCTCGGTCTCGGGCAGTCCCGCGAACTCGGCCTTCAGGTGACGGCGCACTTCGAGGACTCGATACCCGAGCGTCAACTCGGAGAGGCCGTGCCGTGACGCGAACGACTGCAGCACTCGCGTGCGGCCGCACGGGTGCTCGTCGCCGGCCTTCATGCCAAGCCACGTCACCGGAAACTGCTCGTGCGACCAGAGGCGGCCGACCAGATCACGGATGGCCTCGACCGCCGCCGTGCCTTCCGGGTACGCAATCGTGATGGGCTTGTCCTGCGCACCCTTGCTGAAGCGACGTGAGGCAATGAAACCGGGAAGCCCCAGCAGATGGTCGGCGTGCCCGTGCGTGATCGCGACGATGTCCGGCGCCCAGACCCTCTGGCCGAGGGCAAGCTGGAGTCCTTCGCCCGCGTCAATCAGCAACTGGAGCGGCCGGTGCCACAGCCAGTTGCTGTACATGGCGCGAGAGAAGCCGGAGATGGTCTCCTGGAGTGTGAGCACTGACGATTATAGTAACCCGACAGCCTGGTTGTCGCGTGTTCAGGCGAGACGTTGACACTGTCGAGGTGTGCGAGCGCGGCGAGTTCAGTCGCAACACCCGGCATGACCAGCGTGCCGTTGGTGGTGAGAGTCGTGTGGACAGACGCTGATAGACCCGTACAGACTGGCCCTGGCTTGACAATCGGCGGCGCCCCCCAGACAGTAGATGGACTCGCACAACGTCCTTTCGGAGGCCCTGTGCCGAAGAGCTTCCTTCATCGCATTCGTGAGGCATGTCCGACGCGGGCGCAATGGGCGAAGGCCGGCCTGGCGGCCGTCTATGGGGCGGCGGTCGTCGTATTCCTGGTGTCGATCGGCCGCTTCTACCACAAGAACACGGGGTTCACCGCACTCATTCACTTCGGCAGCGGCTTCTACGATCGCACGCTTCCAGCCGTCCGCTACGCGCGGCACGCGACCGCGATCGACGCGTCTGGGTACGACGGTCAGTTCTACGCCCAGTTGGCGGTGGAGCCGCTCCTGCGCAATCGCGCCCTCGAGGTCGCGCTCGATGGCGCTCCGTACCGCGCGCGCCGCATCCTGTTTTCCTGGACCGCCTACCTGCTGGGTCTCGGGCAGCCTGAGTGGATCCTCAAAGCCTACGCGCTCCAGAACATCCTGGTGTGGCTCGCGCTGGCGGGACTCATGCTGCGATGGCTGCCGCCATCACGCCCGCGCAACGTGCTTCCCTGGCTTGGGTGTCTGTACGGGGCCGGCCTGCTCAGTTCGGTGCACGAATCGCTGCTCGACGGGCCGAGCGTGCTGGTGATGACGCTGGCGATCCTCGCGCTGGAACGCCATCGGAAATGGCTGGCCATCGGCCTGATGGGTCTTTCAGGCCTCGGGCGCGAGACCAATCTTGCGGCCGGCGGATTGGTCGTCGATCGGATCCCGCGCACGCCGACAGATCTGCTCTCCGCCGCGGCCAGTCTCGTGGCGATCGTGTTGCCGCTGGTGCTGTGGTCGATGTACGTGCAGACCGTCTTCCCAACCCATTTCGACGCGAAGCTCAACAATTTCGGTCTGCCGTTCGCGGGTTACCTCACCAAGTGGTCGGCCACGGTCGCCGAGTACCGCCGCGCCGGCTGGCACTCGGCCGCGCGCTTCGACATCATGGTGTTGGTGGCCCTGACCGTCCAGGCGGTGTTCGTCGCCGTGCGGTGGGACTGGAAGAGCCCCTGGTGGAGAATGGCAGCGCCCTGCTGCGTCCTGTTTGCCACGACCAGTTTCATCGTCTGGGACGGGACGCCCGGCGCGGCCCCACGCGTGCTGTTGCCGCTCACCTTCGCGTTCAACATGCTCGTGGCGAAGCTGCCGGGTCGCTGGTTCTGGCCGCTCGTCGTCGCGGGCAACGCGTCGGTCGTCACCGGTCTCTGGATCATCGAGGCACCGGGGCTCTCGACGCTGTTCTAGGCGTGGAACTCCCTGATGGCCGCGCATACACGATCGATCTGCGCCTGCGTCAGCTCTGGGAACATCGGCAGTGACAGGATCTGGTCCGCGATCCCGTCGGTGACCGGCAGGCGGTTCGCGCTCGACGCCAGTTCCGCATACGCCGGCTGGCGGTGGATCGGAATCGGGTAGTGAATGCCGGTCTGGATACCCTTCTCGTGCAGGAAGTGCTGGAGCTCCTCGCGCTTCGGCGTCCGGATCACATACAGGTGATAGATGTGCGACGGGCCGTCGGCCGGAATTTTCGGCACGACGACATTCGGAATCCCCTTCAAGCCTGCGTCATACGCGTGGGCGTTCTTGCGCCGCATCGCGTTGCACGTCTCGAGCCGTGGGAGCTTGACGCCGAGAATCGCCGCCTGAATCGTGTCGAGCCGCGCGTTGGTGCCCTTGACGACGTGGTGGTACTTCTTCGACTCGCCGTACGCCCGCAACTGCTTCACGGTCGCCGCAAGCATGTCGTCATTGGTGGTCACCAGGCCGCCGTCGCCCATCCCGCCGAGGTTCTTGCCCGGGTAGAAGCTGAACGCGCCGAAATCACCCATCGATCCGCAGCCCCTGCCCCTGTATCGCGATCCGTGCGCCTGGCACGCATCCTCGACCACCGTGAGACCGTGATTCTTCGCGATCGCCAGAATCGCATCCATCTCGACGGCCTGCCCATACAGATGGACCGGGCAGATGGCCCTGGTCTTCTTCGTGATGACGGATTCGATCAGGTTGACGTTGATGTTGTAGGTCTCGGCATCGCAGTCAACCAGCACCGGCACGGCACCCACCGCCGACACCGCGAGCGCCGTCGCGATAAACGTGTTGCCCGGCACGATCACTTCATCACCGGCCTTGATGCCCAGTGCCTCGAAGGCGATCCGCAGGGCGTCGAGACCAGAGCTCACGCCGATGGCGTGCCTGGCTCCAATCAGTTTCGCGAAAGCCGCCTCGAACGCCTCCACCTCCGGGCCGAGAATGTACTTGCCGTCGGTGAGCACCTTGCCCACCGCCTCGTTCAGCTGCTCGCGGATAGGCGCATGATGCGCCGCCAGATCAACAAACGGTACGATGTCCACGCGTCACCTCTTGATGTGGAGTCCCAACAGGATCAAAGGCCGCAGGATGCTCCACCACCCGGTGATGGGTTTCATCTTGGTGTAGCCGAGTTCGTGCGGCGGATAAATCTTGGTCACCGGCACTTCCTTCACCTTGTACCCAAGCCGGACGATCTTGTAGAACAGGTACGGCTCCAGTTCGTAGCGGTCGAGCCACGACTGGGCGAGATCGATGCCCGGCGCGCGCAGCGCCGACAGGCGGATCGCCCGGAAGCCGTTGGTCGTGTCGGTAAAGCGGCGCATCACGACGAGCGAGAACAGCCACGGGTGCACGATGCGCGTCGCAATCTGCCGGTAGAACGGCATGTTGCCGAAATCGCCGCCCGGCAAGTACCTCGACCCCTGCACGAAATCGCATCCTTCGTCGTCAATCGCCGCGAGCAGTCGCTCAATTTCGGGTGGCCGATCTTTATCATTGCCGGCAAGGATGACGACGACGTCGAAGTTCTCGGCAAGACCGTAGTTGATGGCGGTGCGAATGGCGGCGCCCGCGCCAGACCGCGTCTGGTGCGTCAGTACCACCGCGCCCTTGGCGGCCGCCACATTGGGTGTGTCGTCGGTGGACGCGTCGTCGACGACGACGATCCGATCAACCAGACCAGCGGGAAAGCGGTCGAGGACGCGGCCGATCTTGGTCGCCTCGTTGTGCGCAATCGACGCGGCCATCACGCGAAGGGCTGGGCGGGAGGCGGTCACCGTTTCTTGGTCTTCCTTGCGCGAGTCGTGTCACCCTCGATTCTGGTCACACCGCCGCTCGTCTTGCTGTAGCGCAGTCCGCACTTCTTGCACGTCAGCAGTGATCCGCGCCCAGTTAGCGGCTGGCAGCACTCGCACACGTACCCGCGCACGCGGCCCGGGTTGCCCAGGACCACCGCGTAGTCCGGCACGGGTTTGGTCACCACCGCGCCTGCACCGATGAAGGCATAGCGCCCGATGTGGCAGCCGCAGACGATCGTGGCGTTGGCGCCGACGGTGGCTCCCTCTTCGATCGTGGTGGCGACCGGTGTCCAGTCGCGCTTGCTGCGGGGCCGGTTGTCGTTGGTGAGCGAGCAGTTGGGGCCGAGAAACACGCGGTTCTTCACGGTGACGTATTGCCACACCGCCACGCTGTTCTTGATCGTCACGTCGTCGCCAACGACCGCGCCGCTTTCGACAAAGGCGTGGTCGCCAATGTTGCAGTGGCTGCCGACGACCGCGCCCTTCATCACGTGCGCGTAGGCCCAGACATTGGTCTTGTCGCCGATCTGATCGGTCTCGACCAGCGCGAGCGGATGCTTGAAGAAGTCGCCCATGTCAGTCCCTCCGCGGGACTTTGTCTGAACCTGCCGGTTACACCTTGACCGGCGCGCCGCCAATCGATATCGAGTCGTTGATGGCGGCCGCCACGCGCACCACCGCGGCGGCGAAGCGGCCGTCGCTCCTGAGTGTCTCCGGGGCGTTGAGGCCTTCCAGGAAGGCGCGCGCCTGCATGCGGAGCGGTTCTTCGCGGGGCACCTTGGGCAGCGCCACGTCGCCTTCGCGCGCGAGCAACTGGAACTCGCCGAAATCAGCGTACTCGCGCGGCTTCTTCAGCACACTCTTGTCAAACACCGTCACCGGGCCCATCGTGGCCATATCGTCCCAGGTGGCCATGCGCGATTCGCCCACCACCGTGATTTCACGAACCTTCTTCGGGTCGAGCCAACTGACGTGGATCGAGGCGACGACGTCGCCGGGGTACTGGAGCGTCATCACCGCCACGTCGTGGATGCCCGGTTGGAGGAAGGCCTTGCCGACGGCCGAGACTTCGACCGGCACCGAGTCGAGCAGGAAATTAAAGATCGAGATGTCATGGGTGGCGAGGTCGAGCACCGCATTCACGTCGCTGCGGATCGGGCCGAGGTTGGTCCGCCTGGCGAACAGGTAGAAGACGCGGCCCAGATGTCCCGCCGTGATCAACTCCTTGATCTTGAGGATGCCGGGGTTGAACAGGAATACGTGGCCGACCATCAGGCGCAGATCGCGATCGGCGGCGAGCGTCACGAGTTCGTCAGCCTCGGCGCCGGTGAGGCACAGGGGCTTCTCGGAGAGGACGTGCTTGCCGGCCTTGAGCGCCTGGCCCACGACCTCGAAGTGGGTCATGGTCGGAGTGGCCACCACGACCGCATCGGGCCTGGCCGTGGCCATCATCTCGGAAGCCGTGGAGAACGTCGCGACGCCGGGCAGTATCAGTTTGATCCTGGCAAGCCGCTCCTGCCGAAGGTCGGCGATGCCGACGACGTCGGCGCCCGGAAGCGCGGCGAAGTTCCTGACGTGGTTAGGGCCCCATTCGCCCGCGCCAATCACTCCGATGCGCCAGCGTTTATTCTCGGAAGGCACGAGGGTGCGGCTCCTTGCTATCCCCCTGATTGGGCTGCTTACAGCGGGGAACACAGCATCCTAGCATAGCGGGCAGAGGCTCTCCAGCCGCCCGATCCCTGGTTGGCGCCCTTGTGCGGGCAGCCTCATCAGTCCCTCCGACGCGGCTGCGGAAGCGCGGGCAGAATCGCTCCCAGCAGGTAGATCGAACCGGCAACACAGATGGAGCGCGTGGACAGAAACGCGCATGCGATCGCTCTGGATGGATCTGTTTCGATCTGGACGGGCAGTCCGGGTGTGAGCTTCTCGACCAACGCTCCGAGGTCGGATGGAGAAGCGGCGCGGGGCGATGGCGGGGATGTCAGCACGATTCGTGTCGCGTGCGGGAGCAGCGCACGCAACATGCCTTCGATGTTCTTGTCCCGCATCGCGCCGAACACCAGCGGCAGACCCTCGGGATACGCGTCCCGGAGGTACGCAGCGAGGCACTCGGCTCCGGCCGGGTTGTGTGCGGCGTCGAGCAACACCTCGCGGCCATCGTCGAACGACACCAGTTCGAGCCGGCCACGCCACTGTGCCCGCGTGAGACCGTCGACCACAGCTGGAGGCGGCACAGAGACACCCGCGGCATCCAACGCTTCGAGGAGTCGTACGGCCACCACCGCGTTGGCGACTTGATGAGCGCCACGCAGTGCCAGCGTGCACGCGTCGTACAATCGCACCGGCGTCCGCAGACGTACCGTCGTCACTCCTGCGGAAGACGAGGCAGACACGGCGACCCCATCCCATGCCTGCACGAGCGACGCGCCCTGACGGCGGCAGATCCGGTCGATTGCCTCGACCGCCTCGGGCTTTCGCTCGCCGCAGACGACGACCATGCCAGGTTTAGCGATCCCCGCCTTCTCGGCGGCAATCGCTCGAATCGTCCCGCCAAGATGAGCCTGATGATCGAGGTCGATCGTGGTAATGGCGCCCGCTGTTGGAGTCGCTACCGTCGTGGCGTCCAGCCGTCCGCCGAGACCGACTTCGAGCACGGCGATGTCCACGCGACGCCGGCGGAACATGACCAGCGCCATGGAGGTGACGACTTCGAAAAACGTTGGCTGGGCGTGCAGGCCGCCATGCTCGAGCAGGCGATCGATGACGGCGCGCACCTCATCGAGCGCGGCGGTCACCTCAGCGTCGGTGACCATCTCGCCGTCGACGACGAACCGCTCCCGGAGGGTGACCATGTGCGGAGACGTGTACAGACCGGTTCGATGTCCTGCGGCGGTCAACGCCCGCGCAGCCATCGCGCATACCGAGCCTTTGCCGTTGGTGCCCGCGACTGAGACCGTGCGGTAGGCTGACTGAGGCCGTCCGAGGGCATCGGTCAGGGCTCTGATGTTTTCCAGGCCGAACTTGTGACCGTGAAACTCGAGGCCGAAGAGGTATTCGAGGTTCACACCGGCTTGTTCTCGTCCGCCCGCATGAACCGCAGCGCGCGGGCGATGGTCGCCTTGAGTTCCCGCCGGTCCACTATGACGTCGAGCATGCCGTGTTCGATGAGGAACTCGCTGCGCTGAAATCCGTCGGGCAGCTTCTGTCGGATCGTCTGTTCGATCACGCGCGGCCCCGCGAAGCCGATGAGCGCCTTGGGTTCGGCGATATTCAGGTCTCCCAGCATCGCGAAGCTCGCCGTGACGCCGCCAGTCGTCGGATCGGTGAGCACCGAGATGTACGGCAGCCTGGCGCGGTCGAGCCGCGCGAGCGCGGCGGAGACCTTGGCCATCTGCATCAGCGACAGCGCGCCTTCCATCATCCGCGCGCCGCCCGAGGACGACACGATGATGACCGCCGCGCGCTCGGCCATGGCGCGCTCGATCGCGCGCGTGATCTTCTCGCCGACGACCACGCCCATGCTGCCGCCGATGAAGCCGTACTCCATCGCCGCGATATGGACAGGGATCCCGTCGAGCAGGCCCCGCGCCGTGACGATCG
>Ga0315273_10000902_pt1 | contig 32368 bp, 22 predicted proteins | sample YL17G02_0_MG_FD_205753 | JGI IMG/M metagenome (GOLD analysis project Ga0315273, IMG submission 205753) | Sediment microbial communities from Yellowstone Lake, YNP, Wyoming, USA - YL17G02_0 | ecosystem: Environmental > Aquatic > Freshwater > Lake > Sediment | place: USA: Wyoming | collected...
TCGACCAGCTCGAACGGCTGCTCGACGAGGCTCTCGGCCAGCCCGAGCGGATTGGCAATGGTGGCCGACGAGCAGATGAACGTCGGCGACGAGCCGTAGTGCTGGCAGATGCGCCGCAATCGCCGCAACACGTTGCCGAGATGACTGCCGAACACCCCGCGATAGGCGTGCAGCTCGTCGATCACGATGTAGCGCAGGTTCTCGAACAGCTTCGCCCACCGCGGGTGGTGCGGCAGGATGCCCGAGTGCATCATGTCGGGGTTGGTGAGCACCACGTGGGCGCGGCCGCGAATCGCGCGGCGGGCGTCGGGTGGCGTGTCGCCGTCATAGGTGAATACGCCGACCTCGACATCGGCGGCCTTCGCGATTTCCTGGGACAGCCGATCCAGCTCCGCCAGCTGGTCCTGCGCGAGCGCCTTGGTAGGAAACAGGTACATCGCCCGGCACGACGGATCAGCCAGGATGCCGTTCATGACGGGCACGTTGTAGCAGAGCGTCTTGCCAGAGGCTGTCGGCGTCGTGATGACCACGTGGCGCCCGGCCAACGCATGCTCGATCGCCCGGGCCTGGTGCGTGTAGAGCCGCTCTATGCCCCGGCTGGCCAGCGCGGCCCGGAGACGCGGGTCGATGCCAGGCGGAAAGTCCTCGTAACGCGCCTCCGCCTCCGGCAGGCGACGAACGGCGGTGATGAAGCCATCGGGACTATCGGGACGGTCGACAGGCCACGGGCCGGGCACCACGGCCCGGAGGGCCAGCTCGAGGGCGGTGTCCCGCCGCGCATCGCTCCGCCCATTCAGGAGCGTCGGTTCAGGGGGAAGCGGCATATCCGGCATGGTACTCGGCCGCCAGGAATCGATCAAGAGGCGAAAGGCGAAGAAAGAGCGTTACCCTTCGACTCGCTGAGTTCGATGCGAGGCGAGAGAACTGCGCTCAGGACTTAGATCAGCGACCTGGACTGGCATCCGTCCACGACGATGCTCGCGCCGCTCACCCAGCTGGCTTTCGACGAGGCCAGGAACGCGACGACGGCGCCGATCTCCTCGGGCGTGCCGAACCGGCCGAACGGCAGCTCGCGCTCCACGAACTCCGCGATCCAGGCGGGGTCGGCCTGCTGGCGCTTCCACCACGACCCGCCTGGAAACATGATCGACCCTGGCGCAATGCTGTTGACGCGAATATGGTCTCTGGCCAACTGCTGCGCGAGCGACTTGGCGAGGCTGATCTCCGCGGCCTTCACGGCGTTGTAGGTCATGCGGCCGCCGGCCTCGCGGCCGAAGATCGACGCGATCATCAGGATGACGCCGCCGCCGCGCCGACGCAGATGAGGCACAACGGCTCTCGACGCCCGAATGGCCGGAAACATCGTCTGATCGAATGCCTCCTGCCAGTCATTGTCGGTGGTGGCCAGCAGGTCTCCGCCGCGCGCCAGCCCCACGTTGTTCACGAGGATGTCGACACCGCCGAAGTGCGCCGCGGTGCCGTCGACCATCATCGCCACGCCCTGCGACGTTGCGACGTCGGCCTGGATCACGTGGACGCGCGTGGCGTCCCCGCATCGCTGACCCAGCTGCCGGGCGGCTGCCTCGAGCGGTTCGGCGCTTCTGGCGCACAGCGTGACGCGGCACCCTTCGAGCGCCAGCGCGGTCGCGCTGGCGAGGCCCAGACCCCGGCTCGATCCGGTGACAATCGCCACTTTGCCGGTCAGTTCAAGATCCATCGGTGTTCATCCGGCGACATGGGGCCCGACAGCACAGGACCCGCCCCTGCGGCAATGCGCGGGAGGGTTGTTCCCTCCGCGTCCCCGCTCACGCAAGCCGGCAAAACGCGCCTTACCGGGTGTTACACGTCGGGCAACCACGGGGGGTTGCCCCTACATCCGCCGTAGGGGCGGGCCCCCGTGCCCGCCCGAACCAGTCCTGGCGGTCACGGCACGTTTTGCAGACTGACGCTGTCGGCTCGGTTCGAGGGGCCGCTTCGGAAACACTCCTCCCGCAGCGGTACCCTAGGCGCACCCGCTGGTCGAGCCGCAGTTGGCGCACTTGTAGCAGCTGCCGCTGCGCACCATGATGGCCCCGCACAGACTGCAGGGCGGCGCGTCCTCCTGATTCTGGATGGTCGACATGACCCCTGCCCTCGCCCCAGCCGATCCGTCGACGGACGCGGTCACGACAGCCAGTTTCAATTGCTCGCCGTCGGTGCTCTTCGGTGAGTTCTGCACGCCCGGCTCCGGGCCGTTCACGCCCGCCCGGAACTGGGCTTCGGCCGACAGGAATTTCGTCGCCAGCCAGCGGAAGACGTAGTCGACGATCGACTTGGCGAATCGCACCTGCGGGTTCTTCGTCATTCCGGACGGCTCGAACCGCATGTGGCTGAACTTGTCCACGAGCACCGGCAGCGGTACCCCGTACTGCAACGCGTAGGAAATGGCCTGGGCAAACGCGTCGGCGAATCCGGAAATCGTCGACCCTTCCTTGGCCATCACGAGGAACAGCTCGCCGGGCATGCCGTCTTCGTAGAGGCCGACGGTGATGTAGCCCTCGTGTCCCTGGATATCGAACTTGTGCGTGATGGCCTGCCGCTCTTCGGCGAGCTTGCGCCGCACGATATGGGGCCCGGCCTTGGGCGGTGCCGCGGGGACAGCCGCCTGACTCTTGTCCTTGGACGTATTGAGCGGCTGCGTGCGCTTGCTGCCGTCGCGGTAGATCGCGATCGCCTTCACGCCCAGCCGCCAGGATTCGAGATAGGCCTGGAAGATGTCCTCGACGGTCGCCTCCTTCGGCACGTTCACCGTCTTCGAGATGGCGCCCGAAATGAAGGGCTGGGCCGCGCCCATCATCTTGATGTGGCCCATGTAGTGAATCGAGCGCTGTCCCTTGGCCGGCTTGAAGGCGCAGTCGAACACCGCCAGGTCCTTCTCCTTCAGGTACGGTGCGCCCTCGATGGTCTCGTTCCTGTCGATGTACTCGACGATGGCCTTGACCTGCGCATCGGTGTACCCGAGACGGGCGAGTGCGGCCGGCACCGTCCCGTTGACGATCTTCATCAGGCCGCCGCCGCCGAGCTTCTTGTACTTGACGAGCGCGATGTCGGGCTCGATACCCGTGGTATCGCAGTCCATCATGAAGCCGATCGTCCCGGTGGGCGCGAGCACGGTGGCCTGGGCGTTGCGGTATCCGAATTCCCCGCCGATTTCGATGGCGTCATCCCAGGACTGCTGGGCGCCCTCGAAGATATCGCTGGGCACGAGCGCGGACCCGACATCGCGCAGCGCGTCGCGGTGCTTGCGCATGACGCGCAGGAACGGCTCGCGGTTGGGCTCGTAGCCGGCGAAGGGGCCGCCATGGTCCCGGCTGATGCGGGCCGACTGCGCGTACGCCTCTCCGGTCATCAGCGCCGTGATCGCCGCCGCGTAGGCGCGGCCGGCGTCGCTGTCATAGGGCACGCCGCGCGACATGAGCAACGCGCCGAGATTGGCGTACCCCAGGCCCAGGGGACGGTAGTCGATGCTGTTGCGCTCGATGGCGCTGGTCGGGTAGCTGGCACTGCCTACGATGATTTCCTGGGCGATGATAAAGGTCCGGACGGCCGCCTTGAAGGCCTCGACGTCGAACTCGTCCCGCCCGTCGACGAACTGCATCAGGTTGATCGACGCCAGGTTGCACGCCGAGTCGTTGAGGAACATGTATTCCGAACACGGATTCGACGCATTGATGCGGTCGGTGGCCGGGCAGGTGTGCCACTGGTTGACCGTCGTGTCGAACTGCATCCCCGGATCCCCGCAGATGTGCGTGGCGTCGGCAATCATCGTCATCAGATCGCGCGCCTTGTACGTGTCCATGACGGTGTCGTGGTTGGTCACGGCCCGCGTGTGCCACGGCCCGTCATCCACGACGGCGCGCATGAATTCGTCGGTCGCGCGCACGCTGTTGTTGGAGTTCTGGAAGAACACCGACCCGTACGCCGGTCCCGTGAAGGACCCGTCGTAGCCCGCGTCAATCAGCGCCCAGGCCTTGCGTTCCTCCGCGACCTTGCAGCTGATAAAGTCCACGATGTCCGGATGCTCGGCGTTCAGGATGACCATCTTCGCCGCGCGGCGGGTCTTGCCGCCAGACTTGATCACCCCCGCGAAGGCGTCGTAGCCCTTCATGAACGACACGGGGCCCGATGCCGTGCCGCCGCCGGTGAGCATCTCGCGCGCCGAGCGCAGCGACGACAGGTTTGTCCCCGTCCCGGATCCGTACTTGAACAGCATCCCTTCGGTTTTCGCGAGCGTCAGGATCGAGTCGAGCGTGTCCTCAACCGAGTTGATGAAACAGGCCGACAGCTGCGGATGTTTCTCAATGCCGCAGTTGAACCAGACGGGGCTGTTGAAGCTGCCCTTCTGGCACACCAGCAGGTGCTTCAGGTCGTCGCTGAAGGCCTGGACGGCGTCCTCGGTCGCGAAGTACTTCTGCGCGCGCGCCCACCCGGTGATCGTGTCGACGACGCGCCCGATCAACTGCCGGACGCTCCATTCGCGCTCGCTGGCGCCCACGGTGCCGCGAAAGTACTTCGAGACGACGATGTTGGTGGCCTGCTGCGACCAGGCCTTCGGGGCCTCGACGCCGCGCTGCTCGAAGACGGCCTCGCCGCGGTCGTTGGCAATCACAGCATCGCGGATGTCCCACACGACCTCGTCGAACGGATCGCGCCCGGGCGCCGCGAAGAACCTCAAATATTCCATCCCCGGCGCCGACGCCGCGGCACCCCGCGACACGTCACTGCCGGAATCGACCCCACCGGAGCCCATCGCCACGGTATCCTGCGCCCCTCTCTGCATACGTCCTCCGACAACACAACGCAACCCTGGCCCCGACAGGCGCGTTGCCTACGACACTCAACCGCTGGTTGGTGACTGCGGCCCGGATTCGCCACCCGCGATATCCGACAACCGCGTGGCCAGAATGGCCGGTCCGTCCTTCGATCGGTGTCCCATCATCACGGTGCAATCACCTGCAGCGCCGACGCGCTGCTCACATCCCGGGAACCTCGCCGATCCTCGGTACGAAACCGCCGTCCTGTTCTGACTTCCACTGGCGAGAAGCTGGGAGATTCTCGCGCGACCACTCTGACATCGAAGCGTCAATATGCGCTGCCAAGGCCGATCTTGTCAAGCAGAATTACACTACATATAGTGCCTGTTGTTTAGGTCGGACGCAATATAGTGTGGATTATGGCGCATTTCCCTATATTTCGCCTTATATTCGCTTTTTGCCCTGCCTCAGACTCTAGGACGCCACCTGCTCGGTTCCGGTTGCACGACGCCGCAGCCAGCCAATCCGACGCCACATCGAGCCCGGGTGTAGCCGCATGATAGAGTCACGGGACTGTGCAAGATCCCGTCACCGCGTCGGTTCCTGTCGTCCCGACAGCCCAGGCCGCGACGCCACCAACGCCTGCCGCGCGGATGTCCGCGCTGGCTGAGGTCGTGCTGACGTCAGGATTCCCCACCCAGCTGGCGATCGGGCTGCTGCTCGTCGGAGCCGGCCTCGGCGTGCACGCTCCAGACGGGCGGCTCTCGATGACCTACGTGGTGACGCTGTGGCTTGTCGACGCGGTCTTACTCCTCGGCCTCATCGTCGCCCTGCTCCGCCTGCGCGGCGAGCGTCTCAGTATGCTGCTGTTCGGCACGCGTTCGAACCTGCGCGAGGCCTTGCTGGGCCTGGCCCTGGTGCCGGTGGTCTTCGGGCTGGTCTTCGGGGCGCTGGTCACCGTGCGCCTGGTGTGGCCAGACCTGCACAATGTCGCGATCAATCCATTCGAAGACCTGATCCGATCGCCACGTGATGCGGCGATGCTCTCCACCGTCGCCGTGCTGAGCGGCGGCATCAAGGAAGAAGTCCAGCGGGCGTTTGTGCTGCGCCGCTTCGAGCAGCATCTCGGCGGCGCGCGGGTCGGCCTCGTGATCTTCAGCGTGGTCTTCGGCGCGGGACACTTCATCCAGGGATGGGACGTGGGCGTCGTCACGACGCTGCTCGGCCTCTTCTGGGGCGTTCTCTACCTCAGACGCGGGAGCTTCACCGCCTCCGCCGTAAGTCACTCTGGCTTCAATGTGGCGCAGATTGTCCAGTTTGTGGTCGTCGGATCGTAGCGCCCGGTGGATCGCCCTCCTGGTGCTGGTCGCCGCCCTGTCGATGCCGGGCGTGACGACGAGGCTCTATGCCGCCGACGAAGTCGAGGCGTTCTCGTTTCTCCGATCGCTCTGGTTCGATCACGACTTCTCGTTTGACAACGAGTACCGTCACCTGTACGAGAGCCGGGTCATCACCGACGACGGCTTCCGGCTGACGTTTCTCGAGCCCACCACGGAAACCGGGCTGCGGCGCAACTTCAGCACGATCGGGTGCGCGCTGCTGTGGGCGCCCTTCTACGCCGTGGCGGACGCCGGCGTTCGCGTTGCCCGTGGCCTGGGCTACCCCGTCGAAGCAGACGGCTACTCGTTGCCCTATGTCGCGGCGGTATGCTACGGCTCCGCGTGTTACGGCGTGATGGCGCTGGTGCTGGCGTTCGCGATCGCGCGGCGCGTGCTGCGGATCGGCGGGATCGGGGACGCGGGGCCGGCGGCCGCCGCCACATGGGCCGTGTGGCTGGGGACGCCGCTGCTCTTCTACATGTACGTGGCGCCTCCGTATACGCACGCGGTGTCGGCATGTACCGCTGCTGCATTCGTCTGGGCATGGCTGATGGTGCGGGAGCGCTGGTCGCCAGGCGGCCTGGCCGTGCTCGGCGCGCTGGCCGCGATGATGACGATGGTCCGCGAGCAGGATGCCTTTCTTGCGCTGGGGCCTGGGCTGGATTTCGCCTGGTCGCTGCGGCGGCGCCCCACGCCCCGGCTGCTCGCGTCAGCGCTCGCGTTCTCCGGAGCGTTCGCGCTCACGTTTCTTCCTCAAGCCGCGGCCTACCTGGCGCTCAACGGACGGTTTGGCACCTCTCGACTGGTCAGCCGAAAGATGAGCTGGACCGCGCCGCACGCGCTCGACGTCGTGCTCTCGCCGGAGCACGGCTACTTGTGCTGGACGCCCCTCGCGCTGCTGGCGGTGATGGGCTGGGTGATGATGGTGATGTGGCGGCAGCCACCATCCCCCGCCAACCAGGACACGCGGCCGCTGCGCAGGCTCGGACTCTGCGTGCTGGCGATGGCGCTCTCGCAAGTCTACGTCGCCGGATCGGTGGAGAGCTGGACGGTCGCTGGCGCGTTTGGTCAGCGCCGTTTCGTCGTGTTGACGGTGCTGCTGGTCGTCGGGCTCGCGGTCCTGTACGCCCGGGCGCGCACACGCCTCGTGCGCCTGGCGCTCTCGCTCGCCGTGGTCATGAGCGTGTGGTGGAACCTCGGCCTGATGGTCCAGTTCGGCGCCGGATGGATGGATCGCCAACGCCTCGATCTGTCGAAGAACGCCTACAATACCTTCGTCACCGTGCCACGGCGACTGCCGGAGATCAGCTATCGCTATCTCTTCGACCGACAGAGCTTCTACCGGAACGCCACCACGCCCGACGGCAAGCACTGACACACAAGACGGGGTCCATTGCGCATTCGGTACTTCGCTGACATTCGCTTCCCGTTGGAGCGCGCCAATGGCGTGCAGACGATGGAGACGTGTCACGCCCTCGCGCGGCGGGGCCACGACGTGCACCTGGTGGTGCGACCCGATCGCTTCACGCCCGGACGTGATCCCTTCTCGTACTACGGCCTGCCGCCGATGGCGTCCCTGCACATTGAACAGGTCGCGACCCCTCGTCAGCTTCCGGCGCGCCGGCTGGCGTATGTTGCACAGGCGCTCCGCCGCACCTGCTGCGCGACCGACACAGACGTCGTGCTGACCCGCGACCTGGGTGTGGCGGCGCTGCTGGTAGCGCTTCCTGCGCGGTGGCGTCCTCCGGTCGTGTACGAGTCGCACGGATTCGCCCCTGCGGTCAGCGCCGAAATGCCCGCGCTTCACGCGGGCGCACCGGAGGCTGGACGTGCGAAACGCCGGCGTCTCGACGCCCGCGAACAGCGGGTGTGGCGTCGGGCCGACGCGTATGTCACGATCACCTCCGGGCTTGCGCGCGAACTGGAACAGCACTACGGGCCTCGGCCTCGCCTTGCCATCATTCCGGACGGCGCGCGTCTGCCTGCGACCGATACTGGGTCCGGTCTGGCCAATCACGCCCCCGACGCCGCACCGGTCGTCGGCTACGCGGGTCATTTCTACCCGTGGAAGGGGATCGACGTGCTGGTCGGCGCGCTCGGCCAGTTGACCGGCATGCGTGGGCTCATCGTGGGCGGCCTCGAGGGTGAAAGCGACTTCGCCAGGGTGAAGGCCCTGGCTGAGCAGGTGGCGCCTGGCCGCGTGGAGTTTGCGGGCATGGTCGAGCCGCCGCGCGTCGCGGCCCTCCTGCAGAGAGCCGACGTGCTGGTCGTTCCGAATCTGCCAAGCCGGATGTCGACCGCCTACACGTCGCCGCTCAAGCTCTTCGAGTACATGGCCTCCGGCCGTCCGGTGGTCGCCTCCGATCTGCCGGCGCTCCGGGAAGTGCTCCGGCCGGACGACAACGCAGTACTGGTGGAGCCTGGAAGCGCCGACGCCCTGGCCGCGGGCATCCGGCGCATCGTCGGCGACGCGGCTTTCGGTCGGCGGCTGGCGGCGAACGCGCGTCGCGACGTCGCCGACTACACATGGGACAAGCGGGCCGAACGGCTGGATGCCGCCCTGGCGGCGGCGGTGGAGACGCGCGCGTGATCTCGTCACGGTTGCTGACCCTGGTCCGGTGTCCTGATTGCGGCGGTGCGCTCGGCGGCAGCCGGCCGGAACTGGTGTGCGCGGCGTGTCGTCGCCGATTCGCGACATCCGTGGAGTACCTGGTGCTGCACCCCGGCGTCAGCTACGCGGAACAGACCAGGTACCTCGACGCGCCGCTGCACGCCGACGCGCGGCACGAACACGTGTCGCCGCCGCTCCTGTCGGCTAAAATCCGCAATGACGTGCTCCGGCAGTTTTTGGCACCTGGACCATCCGACACCGTCATCGATCTCGGGTGCGGCAGCGGCAAGGCACTCGTCTGGAACGCCGACTGCGGCGCGTATCAGGTGGGCATCGACGTCAGCCCGTACTTCGCGCGTGAGGCCCGCGCCGATCTCGATCTGGTCCTTGGCGATCTGCGCCGGCTGCCGTTCGCCGCCGGCGCGTTTTCGAAAGGCTATGCGCTCGACGTGCTCGAGCACCTGTCGCGCGAGGCGCTGGTCGATGTGCTGCGCGAAGCCGCACGGGTGCTGACGCCCGGCGGGGCGCTGTTCGTCTACAGCCACGTGAGAAAGAACTCGCGCCTGGCCCGGGGTCTCAAAGCCGTCAATGCGCTGGCGAGCTGGCTCGAGCGCCGCGGCCTGATGGATCTGTCGCGCGAGCGGCTGCGGAAATCCGATCACCTCAATCCCCTGACGGACATCCCCGATCTCGAGGCGGTGGTCGCGTCGGCCGGGTTCCGGATCGCGCGCATCCGGTACTACACACCGGCTGTCGGAGCGGTGGTCGAGAACATCGTCATGAGACTCGCGGAGCACTGGCTCTCCCGACGCGCGGCCAGACGCGCGGCATCGGCCGGCCGCGCCATCGACACGGCCGAAGCCGCCCGGCAGGCGCGTGCCACCGCCAAGGCGCGGGTCGATGGCCGGGGGTTGCCCTACATGGCGTTGCGCCTGGCCACATGGGCCATGAAGCTCGACTTGCTGCTCTTTGGCCGCGTGCGCTCGGGTCCGTTCTTTGCCCTGCTGGTGAAGGACGACGCGACCGAGACGGATCGACGCCCGTGAAGATCCTGTATGTGGCGCTCGACCAGCGGGTCCCCGGCACCACCGGCGGATCGGTCCATGTGACGTCGGTGGCCGACGGCCTTGCGGCATTGGGTCATGACGTCGACGTGCTCACCGCGCCCGGCGATGGCCCGTTTCCCGCCGGCCAGGTCCAGTGGCACGCCATGTCGCCGCCGTTCGGGATGCGTCACCTGCGCGGCCTGCGTGCCGCCGCGGTTGCACGCATGGCCTACCGCGTTGGCGCCGAAGTCGTCATCGAGCGCTACCATAACTTCGGCGGGGAGGGCATCCGCGCGGCCGATGCGATTGACGGGCTGGCCGTGCTCGAAGTCAATGCCCCGGTGATCGACTACCCGGGGTCGCCGAAAGCCTGGCTCGACCGACTCCTCGTTGTCGAGCCGATGCGCCGATGGCGCGACTGGCAATGCCGGCGAGCCGATCTGGTGATCACACCGACCGCCGCCATCATCCCCGCGTTCGTGGCGCCGGACCGCATCCTCGAAATCGAGTGGGGCGCCGACACAGACATGTTCACACCGGGCGCCGCGGGCCAGTTGCCGTTTGCCAGGCAACCGGGCTCAGTCCTCGCGGTCTTTGCCGGGGCCTTTCGCGCCTGGCACGGAGCCATCAATCTGGTCCGCGCCGTCCGCGCCCTGCGTGAGCGCGGCCGGAGCGATCTTCAGGCCATCATGATTGGTGACGGCCCCGAGTGGTCGCGTGTCAAAGAGGAAGCGTCGCACGTGCCTGGCATCACGCTGACCGGCGCCGTTCCCCACGATCAGATGCCAGCCTGCCTGGCTGCCGCCGACATCGGCGTCGCGCCATTCGACTTCGACGCCCACCCGCCGCTCCAACTCGCGTTCTACTGGTCGCCGCTCAAGGTGTTCGAATACATGGCCGCGGGCCTCCCGGTGGTGGCACCGGCGATTCCCCGCCTCGCCAGTATCGTGCGGTCGGAGCAGGAGGGCCTGCTCTACAATTCCCGTGAGCCCGGCGGTCTGGCCGAAGCGATCGGGCGCCTGGCCGACGATGCCGCGTTGCGGCGGACGCTGGGAAACGCCGCGCGCGAGCGTGTGGCGTCGTCGTTCAGCTGGAAGGCCCACTGCACGCGACTCGACGAGGCGCTGACGGCGGCGCTCGACGCCCGTGTGGCGTCGGGCCACGGGCCTCGCGCGGGGCACAAGTCCTGATGCGCATCCTCATCGCCACCGACGCGTTTCCTCCCCGCTGCGGCGGCAGCGGGTGGAGCACGTACGAGCTGGCGCGCGGACTGCGCCGGCGTGGCCACGATCTGGTCATCGTCCAGCCGCGTCCCGGACAGGCATCGAGCGGCATCCGCGACTACGATGGCTTCCGGATCGAGGAGATGGCCTCGGCCGCGCCGCCGATACCGTTCGTGCGAAACGTCTTCAAGAACGAGCGGCTGTGGGCGCGCCTCGCGGTGCGCATTCGGGCAGTAGCACGGGCGATCGGAGCCGACATCATCCACGCGCAGCACGTCTTGACCGCTCCAGCCGCGGTGGAGGCGGGCAAAGCCCTGGGGATCCCCGTCGTCTGCACCGTGCGCGACTACTGGCCCGTCTGTTACTGGGCGACGCTCATCCACGATCCGCGGTCGGCCACACTCTGCCCGGCCTGTTCGTCGGGCATGATGACGCGGTGCGTGCGGCCACGCGCCGGAGCGGCCTGGCCGGCGGCTCTCCCGTTCATCCCGTATATGCGGGGCAACCTGCGACGCAAGCAGCACTCCCTGGCACGCGCCGACGCGATCGTCGCCGTGAGTTCGACGATCGCACGGGATCTGGCGGAACGGTCCGACGTGTTGCGGCATGCCCGGATCGAGGTGGTGCCGAACCCGGTGGACATCAGCGGCCTGCGCGCCGCGGCCGCCGGTTCCATCGCGCCGATCGGGGAGCCGTACGCCGTATTTGTCGGCAAACTCGAAGTGAACAAGGGCGCGGCGTTCGTGCTGCCGGCTGTCGAACGTGCCCATCTGAGGTGGCCACTGGTGGTGGTTGGCGATGGCGCCTTGCGCGATCAGATGGAGGCGTCGGCCCGGCGGCTTGGACGGGACGTGCGATTCACCGGGTGGCTGGCGCGTGACCAGGCGCTGGCCTGGCTGGCGCACGCGTCCGTGCTGGTGTTCCCGTCGTACGGCCCGGAATCGTTGAGCCGCGTCCTGCTCGAATCGGCCGCCCTGGGCGTTCCGATGGCCGCCATGAACACCGGAGGCACGATCGACATCGTGCGGCACGAACAGACGGGGCTGTTATCGTCGACGCCGGACGAACTGGGCGATCACGTGGCGCGTCTGGTAGCGGATCGGGAGCTGGCGGCGCGATTGGCCGATCAGGCTCGCACGCACGTCGAGCGGCATTTCGAGGCGGCGTCGGTCGTCGCGCGCATCGAGGCGCTGTACGCCGGCCTCGCCAGTCGAGGGACGCCTCATGCCTGACCGCACTGCCTTCCCGGCCGGGTTGAGACTCGCGATCATCTCGCGATCGGTGGCTCCCCTGCACGGCATCGGAGGCCTGGAGCGGCACGTCGGCGATCTGGTGCGGCACATGCTCGAGCGAGGCGTCGAGGTGACACTCATCACGCGAGGCGTCACTGACACGGAACAGTTCGCGAATCTGACGCACCCGCGTCTGGTCGTGCACCAGGTGCCGTATCGCACGTTTCCGCTGGCCGGCCGCCGGGGGACGACCGTGCTGGATCGCTCGACCGCGTATCCGCTGTTCGGCTATCGCGCGGGACGCGTCGCGGCCAGGCTGGCTGAAGGCGGCCGCCTCGACCTGGTGTACGGACACGGCGCGAGCGCGCTCGGCTACGCGATGGCGCACCGACGCCGGCGGCGCACGACGCCGCCGTTCGTCTTCAATCCGCACGGCCTCGAGGAATTCGGCGGCATCGATGGTACGTATGGCGGACACACGGCCAAGCGGATTGGATACGCTCCCCTGCGCGGCGCGGTGCGCCTCTGTGCCAGGGCAGCCGATCGCGTGATTGCGACGGATCGCGCCATCGAGCCCGCGATTCTTCGTCATCTCGGGATAGCCGAGGAGTATGTGCGCCTGGTCCCCAACGCGGTTGACCTGCGTCGTGCCGGCCAGCTGGCGGGACCACGGGATGGCGAACGGATCCGGGAGCGCCACGGGATCGCCCGCGACGAGACGATCCTCGTGAGCGTGGGCCGCCTCGAGCACAACAAGGGCTTTCATGTGCTGGCCGACGCGCTGGCCACCGTGGCCGACGTCCCCTGGCGCTGGGTCCTGGTGGGCGACGGATCGTCTCGTCAGGTGATCGAACGGCGAGTGCGTCACTCGGGACTGGTCGATCGGGTCATGCTCGTCGGATCGCAGGGTGAACCCGCGCTCCACGCGTGGTACGAAGCAGCCACGCTCTTTGTCCATCCCACGCTGTATGAGGGCAGTTCGATTGTGACCCTCGAGGCGATGGCGCACCGACGGGCCGTGGTCGCAAGCCATGCGGGCGGACTCCCGGACAAGGTGCGCGACGGTCACACCGGCTGGCTCGTGCCACCCGGGGATCCCGGTGCGCTGGCCACGGCGTTGCGCCGGGCGCTGGCGGAGCCGACGCGCCTTCCAGAAATGGGTCTCGCCGGACGAGCCGTGGTTGAGGCAGAATTCTCCTGGACCGCCGCGGCCGACCGGTTGCTGGGGGTCTTCTCCGAACTTCTTCACAAGACGAGGTCGTCGTGACCGAACGAGAGTGGCGAGAAGCCTCCGACATCAAGCCGTCCGCGCTGGCCCTGCTGCTGGTGGTGGCCATCGGGTTCACGCTGCGGCTGTGGAACATCAGCACTGGCGTGCCGTTTTCGGTCGGCATCGACGAACCCGCGATCATGTCGACCGTGGTGCGCATCCTGAAATCCGGCGACTACAATCCCCACTTCTTCGAATACCCCACCGGCGTCGTCTACTTTCAACTCGGCGTCGCGGCCGTCCAGTTCCTGTCTGGCGCGATGCGCCACGCCTGGTACGCCGTCGAACAGGTCGGGATGGCCGATTTCTATCTGTGGGGCCGGGTCGCCACGGCCACGCTCGGCGCCTCCACGATCCTGCTGCTGCATCAGGTCGGGATGCGCTGGGGCGCCCGCCACGCGTTGCTTGCGGCGGGGCTGTTCGCCGTGCTGCCGCTCCCCGTGCGCGAAGCCCATTTTGCGCTGACCGACACGCCGCTCGTCTTCTGCGTCACGCTCACGTTGCTGCTCTCTCTGCGTGCGCTGGAAAAGCCCGCGACCCTCGCCTTCGTTTTGGCCGGGGCCGCGGCGGGCCTCTCGGCTGGCGTGAAGTACAACGGCCTCTACGCGGCCGTGATGCCGCTTGGTGCCGCGCTGATGGCGGGGTCGACGAGAAAGCGCGCCACCACCGACGTGGTACTGGTCGTCGTTTCCTGCGTGGTCGCCTTCTTCGTGACGACACCGTACGCCTTCCTCGATCTGCCGAACTTCCTGAACGGGTTTGGCACGCAAACCCGGGCGTTCGTACCGAGGCAGCCTGGAGGCGAGTCAACGGCCCTCATCTATGCCAAGCATCTGATCTTGAATCTCGGGTGGCCGGCCTTCCTGCTGGCGCTCTCCGGCCTGGGGCTGAGCGCGGTGCGCATGTTCCGGGGCCCGGTTCACGCGCGGTGGGCGTTGCTGGTGATCTTCCCGCTGGTGTTCTTCAACCTCATCACGGGTTGGAGTTTTCTGTTCGCGCGGTACGCGCTGCCCATCGTGCCGTTCATCTGCCTGTGGGCAGCCATCGCGACGATTTCCGGCGTCAGCCTCCTGCGTCGGTTCGACATCCCGCGCGTCGTTCGCACGACACTGATCGTGGGACTGACCGTCGCGGCGCTGCTGCCGCCATCGGTGAAGTCGGTGCGGTGGGTTCGCGCATTTGGCACGAAGACGACGCAGGCGCTGGCCTACGAGTGGATCATCCACAACGTGTGGTACCAATCGAAGATGGTGTCAGAAGCCCGGGGCTTGGATCTGCCTCCAGAGCGCTACAAGTTCACCACGGTCAAGTCGTTGGCGGGCCGCGACCCGGCCGCTCTTCTCGCAGATGGCACCGAATGGATCGTGCTGTCGTCGGATGCGTGGGGGGGCACAACGGAATCCGGCGGGGCGGCGCCGATGCCGGCGGCCTATGCGGGGCTGGCGGCCGCCGGCACCGAGGTCAAGGTCATCGAGCCGACGCCGGCGAACCCCGGGCCCGTCATTCGGATTCGCAAGCTGTCGCAATAGGGGCCCGGGCCAGGGTCAGCGGGCGGGCCGGTACAACTCGTTCACGTCGGCCCTCCGGCGCAGACGGGCCAGCCAGGCGTCGATGGCCTGAATGCGGCGGCTCTCCTGCAGGCTCTCCTGGACGAGATCCCGGGCTTCCTCCAGCGTGAGCTGACGGCCGGCGCGGACAAACTGACTTCTGTTGGCCGAGTAGTGCTGTCGCAACTCCTCGTCTGTTCCTGGCAGAATCGACTCGAACCGCTTCCTCAGGTATTGCTGCACGCGCACCGTGTCGCGCACAAACCGCCTGGCGCCGGCTTCGTCAAGCCCGAGCGAGGCCAGCACGGCTGCGGTACCCTTCCCGCCCTCCAGCTTCTTGCGAATCTCAGAGAACACGGGGTCCACAGTTGTCAGATCGGAATCGGGCGTGTCGTACCGATTGACCTCGTCGAGCACCAGTTGGCGATCGACGAGCCACTGCATCGCGACGGCAATCGGATCGCTGGCGTCACGGGTCTCCACCAGGCCAAACATGATGGCCGTGCGCGCGTCAGACAGCGTGATCACGGTTCCGGAGACCACCGCGATCACACGGTCGAGCAGTTCGCTCGCGCGGATGCCCGCGACTCCGGCCGCCAGAACCAGCACCACCGCGAAGACGCGTGCACGACAATTCCCGTTCATGTTCATCCTGCGAGCGGCTCCTAGAACGCCTGGCCGATGCTGATGTGCAGCGCCAGGCGGTGCTCTGAATACGTCCCGAACGACTGCAGCCCGCCCAGCTTGAATCCCAGGTCCACCCGCAGCGGGCCGACGGGCGACTTGTACCGGATACCGAACCCCGCAGCCCCGCGCAGGTACCTGAGATTGAGGTCGGTCACGGAGCTGAACACGTTACCAAGATCGAGAAACCCCACCACGCCCAGATCGCGCCACACTGCCATCCGCAATTCGCTGTTCAGGATCACTTCCGCGTGACCACCTATCGGCACACCGTCCCGGTCGAACGTATCGGGGCGGCCGAGTCCATCTCTCTGGAACCCGCGCACCGTCGTGTCACCGCCGGCAAAGAATCGTTCGTTGGCAGGCAGATCACGCACACTCACGTACACCGGCTGACCGTTCTGGTCGAGGACCGGCTGGCCATTGCCGTCGAGCACCTGGACACTGCGGCGAAAACCGGTCCCGACTCCCAGCCTGACGCCGGAGGCAAACACGATGCGGCGGCTGGTCGGCAGTTGCCGGTACACGAAGACCTGTCCGAACACCTTCGCCAACCCGACCTCGGATCCGATCGCCCGCAGCGCCAGGTCTCCACTGACGCTGACCAGATTCCCCTTGCCGGGGTCGAGCGCATCGTCGCGAGTGTCGCGCACCGTGGTCGCCGACACGATCGACAATCGCACCTGCGGGAACAGGCGATCGATGAGGGGACGGTCAATCGGGTTGATCTGATCTTCGAAGATCGTGTTGCGCTCGAAGGAATACTGGCCGAGCAGGCTCCAGCCGCCGGCCAGCCGTTCAGCGAGATCGATGCGCGCCGAACGCCGCTTGTACCGGAAACTGGTGCGGCTCCCCTGCTCGAACACGGCTGAGACCTGCAGGTCGGCGCGGGTGTCGAGAAACCGCGGTTCCCGGTATGAGCCGATGACGCGGTAATCGAGATTGGTCAGCGAGATGGTGACCGGCTGCGCCAGCGGGTCGCCGGTGCCGGTGGTCGCATGGCGTCTGAACGACACCCGGCTGAAGAAGTTGATCGATCGGTTCTTGCCCCACAGGTTCCGGCGCCCGACCTCGAAGAAGGCGCGGGGCGCGAATTCGTTGGTTTCGACTTTCTGGAACTCGACGCCGCCGCCATAGCCCAGGGTCGTTGCCGGCGCCTCCTCGACGGTCACCAGCACATCGCTCAGGTGATCCTGCCCGTGCTGCAGCTCCGAGATGGTGATGCGCCGGAACAGGCCGAGCGCCGCAAGCTTGCGCTGGCTCCGCCTGACCATCTCGTCGCCGAGCTCCTTGCCAGGTAGAATCTCGAGTTCCCGCCTGATCGTGGCCTCGCTGACGCGTGCGTTCCCGACGACGAGAATCCGATCGACGGTGATCAGGGGACCCTCCTGGATCACGAACCGGATGCGGACATCGGCACCGCTATCGGCCGGAGGCTGTTCGACACGCACATGGACCCGCCTGAAACCCCTGTTGAGGTACTCGGTTTCCAGACGGTCGCGGTCCGCGTCAATGGCGGGCTGGTAGTAGGGCTTGCCCTCTTTCTGGACCAGAACCGCGCGCAGATCCGCTTCGGACACCTGCTCGCGTCCCGCGAAGCTGATCGCGCGCAGGGTCATCGGCGGACCCTCGCTGATGGTCACCGTGATCGTGACGGCGCGTTCGGCGGCATTCGATCCCGACACGACTGGGACGGCGACGATACCGACGTCGGCATACCCTTTTTGCAGGTAAAACTTCTTCAGAGCCGCCCTCGCTGCATCGAGCTGCTCCATGACAAACGGCTGCCCCTTGGCGATTTTGATGAGCGGTTTCAGGTCGCTTTCCGGCTCCTTCTCGGCGCCCTTGATCTGTACGTCCTCGGCGACGCGATAGAGGGGCCCGCTCGTGACGTTGAATTCGACCCGCAACTGATCGTTTGACTCGCTCACGGTCGACTGTGCCGAGGCGTCCCGGTACCCGCGGGCGGTCAAGTACTCCTGGATACCGCGCTCCGAGTCTTCGAGCAGATCCTGGTCGACGGACCCTTCGCGTTCGATCGGCACCAGGTCGGCGCGGGCGGCCGGGGGCAGTTGGTACCCCTTGAACTCCAGAGACACCAGGGGACCGCGTGTGGCGGTGATGATCAGATCAACGGCGTCCCGACTGGCGTTGATGGCGGGGTCCGCGTCCGCTCGCGCCCGGAGGTAGCGCGCCTTCCGCAGGCTGGCGGCGAAGGCGTCGAGGCGGCGCTTCAAGGCAGCGGGTTCGTATTCGGACCCCTCCTTGACGTCAAGTCGCTTGCGTAGAGAGTCCACCACAGCGGAGGGCGACCCCTGGAACTCGATCGACTTGACCCGCGCTCTCGCACCTGACGTCACGTCGAAGACCAGGTCTCCAGCGCCGGCCTCGACATCACCGAGCGGCGCCGTACGCACGGTCGCCTGGAGGTACCCCTCACTCTTGTAGAAGTCCTCCAGGGTTTGAGCGATGTCGATGCCGCGGCCGATCGCCGGCGTGGCGCCGAATCGCTCGGTGACCACTCCGCGCAAGGCGCTTTCCTGAAGGCCCAGCGATCCCCGGAAGACGATACGCCGCAAATCGCGCAGCGGGAGCAGCACGACATCAACGCGCACTCCGGCACCATCGGCGGTGGCCTCGACCTGGACGTCGATGTAGCGCCGCATCCCCATGATGTGCTGGATCGTGTCGCGGACCGCCTTCATCGAGAGCGGGTCGCCGCGGTGGATGTCCAGCAGACTGTTCAGCTGTTCGTCCTGGACGAGGCGGCCTGCCGAGACGATGCGGACGTCGGACACGGGGCGGCCGACCCACGACGACACGTCCTGCGCCTCGGCGCGCGAAGCCGGCGCGGCCCACAGCAGGAGCACCACGGCTGCGCCCAGGCCGGTGCCGCGCACCGTCACCGGAATACCCGGCGCACGCGCACGTCGAGCGCGTAGGTCTTGTCTTCGTTCTGGGTGAGAATCCACGACAGCCGGTCCGACTGTTCGTACTCCAGCATGATGAGCTGGTCGTTCGCCGACGAGGTCATGCTGCGGGCGTATGTCAGGTACACGCGGTCGGAAATGCGCTTGCCGACGGTGAGGCGCGCCCCGGGCGCAAACCGCATCGATTGCTGGGAGGGATCCACCAGCATCGGCGTGAACTGGACCCTGTCCACCCCGAGGGTCTGCTCCACGGCCTTCTGGACGTTCGAGGAAATCGGGTTCGCCAGCAAACGGGTCGCCCGCGACTGGATCAACGACGTCTGCTGCGCGGCATCCTGCGATTGCAGGGCCCGCAGTTCAGCATCCTGGGTCGATCGCACATCGCCGAACAGCACCGACAGGATGTCGAGTTCGGACAGCGGCGGATCGGACGAAAACTCGGGGTCGATCCGCTGCCGGGTGCCGGTGACCCTGAGCGTCACGTGGTAGGTCTGCCCAGGCGTCCGCGCGTCGGTCTCGGCCTCGATGTCAAAGTAGGGCTCGAGCTTGCCGGGGTTGTTGAAGTCGAACGTGCCCCTCGTGACCACGTAGCGGCGGCCCTCAAACCACACCTCGCCACGCTCGACCTCGGCACGGCCCAGGACGGCGGGCCGATCGGGCGTGCCCCGGAGTGTCAGGTCGGCGCTCAGCGCGATCCGCGCCACGTTGTTGTCGATCTCGATCGACGAGCGGGCCAGAAGCTGGATGTTGAATCGCAGCGGGAACCCCAGCCCGCTCGATGACCCGGACGGCGCGGATGACGGGCCGGCGGCGGCCAATTCCATCCCGCCGCCAAGGGCCTCCATGCGTTTCGTATACGAGGCATTCAGGACGGTGACCGTGCCGCTGAGCAACGGGTCCTCGATGCTGCCACGCAACGCGAGTTCGGCATCGACCAGCGACCGCAGACCGGCCGGGTACCGCAACTCCATCTTCTCGCCGCTGGCCGTCACATCCAGCTGAGATGGCCACAGTCCGCTGAGCGTGACGCGGCCGCCGAAGCGCACGTTGCCCCGCCCGACCTTCGCCACGACCTCGTCGAACCCGATGCTGTTGCCTGCGAAGACGATCCGGCCGTTGAGGTTCTCGATGGCGTGCGGCAGGGACATGTGCCGAAGCCGCCCGTTGTCGAGCATCGCGCTGCCGCCGAACTGGGGGTGATCCAGGCCTCCGGTCACGTCGGCGGTGAGTGCGGCGCGTCCCGACCCTCTGATGTTCCCGGAGAACAGCTGCAGGATGCCGAGATTGGCATCGCCCTCGGCGTGGACCCCGATCTGACGTCGCGCGAAATCCACGGACCCGGTGACACCGAGCCGTGTCTTGTCGCCCGTCAGGTTGAACTGGTGGATCCGGACCGCGTTCTGTTCCACGCCGATGTCGATGTCGCCATTGTTCCGGAGCGGGTAGTCGAACAGGCTCAGGTCGAGTTTGTCGACTTTGGCCCGCGCCACAATGCCGTCGAGATTCCCGAGCGTGCCGCTGATGTTCACGGTGCCGCTGACAACCGCCCTGGCAAACGGCGACAGGTTCGCCGCAAAGAGCCGCGCATACGGATCGAGTGACGTATCGGTCACGCGCAGCGTGATGTCGCCCGGATAGCTCACGCTCCGCCGGTTCACCGTGCCGACCATCGACGCCTCGAGCCGCGTCGATCCTGCCTGGAACTCGAAGTTGACGTTGTCGCCGCGCATGCGGATCTTGCCGTTGACCTGGCCGATCCCCTCGTCGCCGATGTAGAGGTCGCGCATGCGGCCAGTGACGTCGAACTCCACGTTGTCGAACACGCCGTTTCCGGCGACCGAGAAGTCGATCACGCCAGTCAACGGGGTCTTCGGGACACTCAGCGCGTCCACGCTCTCGACGGGGATCTGGCGCGCCTCCGCGTTGAACGAATACGTGCCGCCCCAGGTGACGTGCGCGGCGCCACGAATGATCCCGCTCCCCTTCCTGATCTCGACTCCGTCGAATCGAACGCCCTTCCCTTCAAAGCGCATCGCGCCGGTGACACTGGCCAGTTTCTCGCCGTACGCCTCGGCGGACGAAATGTCGGCGCGGCCAAAGCCGAATGGCTGCTTGTACGCGCCGTACAGGTGGAATTCGCCCGAGAGCCCTCCCCCCAGCGGATACTCATCGAGGTCGAACGCGTGTCGCAGGTCGGGCAGCGGCCACTTGTCGGCGACAATTCGGGCGTTGATCTCCTCGCCGCGATCCGGACGGGGGAATCCGAGCGAGAACCGGCCCTCGATGCGCATCTCGGCGTTGCCCTTCCGGAGAATCGCGTCGGCCACGTCGACATAGGAGTTCTCAATCGTCACGTGGCTCTGGCCGGCGCCCCACTCGACATCCCACGCGCGCATCCGCCTGCCAGTCATCGTGCCCTCAATCCGCGGCCTGGACAGCGCATTCAGCAGGACGCCGTCAAATGTCCCCGCCCCGCCGACCTCGATCGGCCTGGTCGTCGAGCCAAACGCCGTCAGGATGCCAGACAGCAGGCGATCGCTTTCCTGCCAGTCCGAACTGGTCACGTGGAAGGGAATAATCGAACGCTCGCCGAAGGCGGTCCGGCCCCTGATCTCGACGTAGGTCGTCGCGGTCGCCAGGCGGCTCTGTGCCAGGTCGATCCACTCCGGCCCGAACGCGTACTGGATCTCGCCGCCAATCGGCACGTGCCCAAGCGGCGGAAACGGATCGCCGTACACATGGGCGACAGACGGGTCGGGCAACAGGGCCGGAAGGGCCCGGCCCTGCAGCGTCACCCGTGGCGGCGCCTCAATGGTCACATCGCCGAAACCGGTGTGCCCGGAGTACTCACCAATCGGCCACTCCAGCAGGTTTCGGCCGGTCGCGCGGCCGGCCAGCCGAAGCCCGTTAAACTCCATGGCGTCGGAAAACTCCGCGAGGTCGACGCCCTCATAGCGCGCATCGAGACGGGCGGTGCCAGGCGTCGTCCTCCCAAGTGGATCCATCAAGTACGTCAGGGCCATGGACCCGCCGTAGAGGCGCGAACGGGCTTTCGTCACCTCGAACCGCCACGGCGTCCAGGTCAGCGCCCCCTCGAGGTCGGGAAAACGGTACCGATTCACGCCGGCCTCGGCGCTCCAGAAGTTGCCGACCAGCTCGTATCCACCCCTGAACAGGCGGAAGATCCCCTTGAACTGCATCACACCCGACAAGGTGAACTGATCGCGCGCCCAGAAGATTTCCCGGATGCGCGGCATCTGGATGGTCGATCGCACGGTGAAGCGCATGTCGGGCCAGCGGCCCGGGTCGACGACGCCGGTGCACAACGTCTGCGCCCCGGACGTGTTCAGTTCGATGCGGTCGAACAGGATCTTGCCGCCCTCGAACTTGAACCATGTATTCATCGCCGCCGACATGGGCTCGAACCGGCCGACGGTGATGACGCCCCCCGACGATCGTGAGGTCCCGTGATGCCCCACCAGTTTCATCACCGTGATGTCGAGGTTGCGCGCCACCGTGCTCCAGGCCCGGTGGTCGTCGTAGGTGAGCTGGCCCCGATAGGCGTGCACGTAGCTGGCGGACACGCGGATCGGGCTGGATCCCCGGCCCGGCGTTTCCGACTTGAGCCGCGGCAGGTTGTTGCGATCACCCGGCCATGTCTCGATCGCCGCCCGCCAGTCCGAGATCTCGAGGCTTTCGACCACCAGCTCGCGGCGCAGGAGCGACCACAGCGGCATCGACACGACGATTTCCCGCGCCTCGAAAAACGGGGCGTCCCCGGGTGTGAGCCCCTCGATCACGATGTCGCGTACGACGAACCGGCCGTCGAAGAGGCGCACCGACAGCGCGCCGATGTGCATCGGGCGCAGCATGGCCCTGGTGGCGGCCGACTCGGCCAACTTGCGCAGCAACGGCCCCATCTCGACACTGAAGCTGGTGACGATGCCGGCGGCGATGAGGGCAAGTGCAAGCACCACGGCCCTCTTCGAGTGTCGCAGCACGCCGCGGGTCAGGTCCTTCAGTGTCATATCCGCACGGGCCCTACTCGACCACGACGAGCGGGCGGCCAGCCTCGACCGACGTCCCCTCGGTGATCAACACGCTGACGATACGACCGTCCTTCGGCGAGCGCAGCTCGTTCTCCATTTTCATGGCCTCGACCACCACCAGCCCCTGCCTGGCCTTGACCTGGTCACCTGGCTTCACCAGAACCCGGACGACTTTGCCGGGCATCGGGGCCACGACCTGCCGGGCCCCGACGGACTGGGCGGCCTGAGCGCCGCGCCCGCCGAACCGGCCGGCGCCGGTCGGCCGCCCGACCGTCGTGATCCCGCTCGCCAGATGCACGCTGAGATCGCCGTTGGGTCCCACGACGGCTACACCGACCTCCTGGCTGGCGTAGCCGCGATCCGGAAAGATGACCGAATAGGTGGCCCCGTCGATCACCGCCACGTCTGCCAGCCACGTCTCTCCGTCACTGGTCACGTGATACTGACCGTCTTTGGTTTCGACGATGACGGTGCGGGTTCGGCCGCCGATGTCGATCTGCAATTCCATCGCGTGCTCCGGCACGAGTGCGATCAGCGAAGCCCCTGATTGCGGGCATGCCGCTTCCAGCGGCCGTCCCCGGCCGCCGCTGCTGCGGGTGACGCGGCAGCTGTCTTCTGTGTCATGGCATGCACGGCGGCAGCCACGATGGAGAGGTGCTCGTCTTCCGGAGGCACCTCCTGGAACGGCTGCCCGTTGCGACAGGCCAACGCGCGATCGATGAAGGTCGTGTCGAACCGGCCGGCCAGAAAGTCCGGATCCGCCAGCAACCAGCGGAAAAACGGAATCGTGGTCTTGATGCCGCGCACGTCGTATTCGCCGAGCGCCCGCGCCATCCGCGCGATCGCGGTCGGTCGGTCGACCGCCCAGGCCGAGAGCTTGGCGATGAGCGGATCGTAGGAGACCGGGACGTCGGCTCCGGCCACCGCCCCGCAATCGTCACAGCGGATGCCCGGCCCTGCCGGCAGGCGCATGGCGGTGATCCGTCCGGGCGACGGCAGGAAGTCGCGGTCCGGGTCCTCTGCGTAGATGCGGCATTCAATCGCGTGGCCGCGGGGGACGAGCGCCTGCTCAGGATCCAGGTCGAGCCGCTCGCCGCGCGCAATGCGAAGCTGCCAGTGCACCAGATCCGTCAGCGTCACCAGTTCGGTGATTGGGTGTTCGACCTGCAGCCGCGTGTTCATCTCGAGGAAGAAGAACTCGCCATTCTGGTCCAGCAGGAATTCAATCGTGCCGGCATTCGTGTAGCCGACGCCCCGGGCGACCGCGGCCGCTGCCGCTGCCAGCGCCCGCCGCGTCCCGGGGTTCACCTGAAGCGACGGCGACTCCTCGACGACCTTCTGATGGCGCCGCTGGATCGAGCACTCGCGCTCCACGAACGGCACGACGGTGCCGTGGTGGTCGCCGAGCAGCTGGATCTCGATATGGCGGGGGCGCATGACGCGCCGTTCGATGTAGACGGCCGGATCGCCAAACGCCGACAGCGCCTCCGATCGCGCGGCGCGCAACGCGCTGGCCAGTTCGGCCGGGTCGGTCACCGTGCGCATGCCCTTGCCGCCGCCGCCCGACACGGCCTTGATGAGGATGGGATAGCCGACCTCCGCCGCGATGCGCGCCACATCGGCCATGGGCGCCTCGGGGCCCAGAGGCTCCTTCGTCCCGGGCACGACCGGCACGCCGGCCGCAATGGCGACCGCGCGCGCCGCCGTCTTGCTCCCCATCAGATCCATGGCCTCTGGCGTCGGGCCGATGAAGATGAGTCCCGCATCGCGGCAGGCCCGGGCAAATTCAGGATTCTCCGCGAGGAATCCGTACCCGGGATGCACGGCGTCGGCCCCAGACGCCCTGGCGGCGTCGATGATCCTGTCGATGCGCAGGTAACTCTGGCGCGGCGGGTTCGGTCCGATCGCGTACGCCTGGTCGGCATGGCGCACGTGTTGGGCGGTGCGATCGCACTCGGAGTAGACGGCCACCGTCTTCAGGCCCATCTCGCGGCAGCCGCGGATGAGGCGGACGGCGATTTCGCCGCGGTTGGCGATCAGGACTTTCGTCAGCGATGCAGACATGCCGTCAGTATTCTAGCCCGAACCACACGTGAGGGCCTGATTCCGCCTCGACGCACGTGCCGGGCGCTACAGCGGGATGTTGCCGTGCTTCCTGGGCGGGTTCTTTTCGCGCTTGTTCGCGCAGGCCTCGAGCGCCGAGATGATCTTGCGCCGCGTCATCCGCGGCTGGATCACCTCGTCGACAAACCCGCGGGCCGCGGAGATATAGGGGTTGGCAAACGCGTCGCGGAACTCGGCCGTCTTCTCGGCCCGCCGGGCCGGCGCATCGGCCGCGTGTTCCAGTTCGCGGCGGTAGAGGATGTTCACCGCGCCCTCTGGACCCATCACCGCAATCTCCGCCATCGGCCACGCATAGTTGAAATCGGTGCGGATGTGCTTGCTCGACATCACGCAGTAGGCGCCGCCGTACGCCTTGCGGATGATGACCGTCACCTTCGGCACCGTCGCCTCGGCAAAGGCGTAGAGCAGTTTTGCGCCGTGGCGGATGATGCCGCCGAATTCCTGCACCGTGCCCGGCAGGAAGCCGGGAACATCCTCGAGCGTCACCAGCGAAATGTTGAACGCATCGCAGAAGCGCACGAACCGGGCGGCCTTGACCGAGGCGTCGATGTCGAGCGTGCCGGCCAGATGCGCCGGCTGGTTGGCCACGATCCCGACCGACCGCCCGCCCATCCGCGCGAATCCGACAATGATGTTCGGCGCGAAATACCGGTGCACCTCAAGGAAGTACCCGTCATCGGCGATCGTGTGGATCAGATCCAGCATGTCGTAGGGCTGGTACGGCGAGGCCGGCACCAGCGTGTCGAGCGATTCGTCTTCGCGGGTCGGCGAATCGGCCAGGGACCCGCGCGGCGCATCATCCAGATTGTTGGCGGGCAGGAACCCGAGCAGCTCCCGGATGAGCGCGATGCACTCGCGATCGTTCTCCACGGCAAAATGCGCGACGCCGCTCTTCTCGTTGTGCGTCATCGCGCCGCCAAGCTCTTCCTTGGTGACGTCCTCGTGGGTCACCGTCTTGATGACGTCGGGCCCGGTCACAAACATGTAGCTCGTGCCCTTGACCATGACGTTGAAGTCGGTGATGGCGGGCGAGTACACCGCGCCGCCGGCGCACGGGCCCATGATGGCCGAGATCTGCGGCACCACGCCCGACGCCAGCGTGTTGCGCAGGAAGATGTCGGCGTAGCCGCCAAGCGACACCACGCCCTCCTGGATCCGCGCGCCGCCCGAGTCGTTGAGCCCGACGATGGGTGCGCCCATTCGGACCGCCAGGTCCATCACCTTGCAGATTTTCGCGGCGTTGGTTTCCGACAGCGATCCGCCAAAGACGGTAAAGTCCTGCGCGAACGAATAGACGGAACGCCCCTCGACTCTTCCGTGTCCCGACACGACGCCGTCGCCCGGGATCACCTGCTCCTGCATCCCGAAGTCCCGGCAGCGATGCGTGACCAGCTTGTCGAGTTCTTCGAAGGTCCCAGGGTCGAATAGTTCGAGCACCCGCTCGCGCGCGGTCAGCTTCCCCGCGTCGTGCTGCCGCTTGAGCCGCTCGTCGCCGCCGCCGAGTTCGGCCTGCCGCTCTAGCGCCGCCAGTTTTTCGAGGGACTCCTTCACGCCTTCGCTCCTTTGACTCGCGTCTATGACCTGCCCCTGACAGGATTTGTCAAATCCCCGACGCCCTCGACCCTGACGGTGACCGTGTCGCCGTCAACGAGCGGCCCGATGCCGGATGGCGTGCCGGTGGAGATCACGTCGCCGGGCAGCAGCGTCATGATCGCGCTGACGTACTCAATCAACTCGGCCGCCGAAAACACCAGCTGGCTGGTGCGCGAGCCCTGACGCTTCGTGCCGTTGACCCAGCCCTCGACGGCGAGATCGGCCGGATCGAGTCCCACGGCGATCGACGGCCCGATCGCGGCAAACGTGTCGAATCCCTTGACGTGCGAGTACTGATACCCGCGATTCTGCATGTCGCGCGCGGTCACGTCGTTCGAACAGGTGATGCCGAGGATGTAGCCGCCGGCGTCGGCGGCGCTGACGCGGGTGGCCCGCCGTCCAATCACGATGCCCATCTCCGCCTCGTGATCGACACGCCCGACTCCGGGCGGCAACTGGATCGGGTCGCCCGGGCCGACAACGGCGGTGGACGGCTTCAGGAACAGCATCGGCTCCCTGGGCAGCGGCTTGCCCTGCTCGGCGGCATGGTCCCTGTAGTTCAGGCCGATCGCGACGATCTTGGTCGGTTCGATCGGCGCGAGCAACCGCAACGCCGGAGCAAACGCACAAGCCTCGCCCTCGGCAATGTGGTCCCCGAGCGTGTACCGACCGAACAGATCGCCGGCCACCAGCCTCAGGACGCCGCCTCGCTCGATGGCGTGACGGGGTTCGCCGTTCCACAGAATCCGGTAGATCCGATCCATCTGTCGGCCCTCGCTCGCGAGCCTATCTCGCCGTTTCTTCGGTCTTGTTCGACAGCGGGCTCTGGTTGGGCGGCTTCGCCGTGTCGACCGCGACAACGGCGTAGACATAGCGGGCGCCGGACGTCACGTTGACGTCGCGATAGGTCGTCTCGCGAATGGGCGTCTCGAACAGCGGCGTGAGCGGCCCGTCCGGCGTCGGCCCGCGCAAGACCAGGTACCCGGCCAGATCGGGCGCATCCACGCCGGTCCAGATCAGGCTGATGGCGCCTGCGCTGGCCACGGCGGCCAATGCCGTGGGCGCAGCCGGCGCAACGGTGTCGGCCGGCGTCACGCACGCCATCACCGACGGCGCGCTCTCGGACATGGCCGGTGTTGCCGCGCGGGCCGCCCCCGGCGGCGGCGTTGGGGTCGCCATCTGGGCGGTCGTGCCCGCCGCGTTCACGGTGCGCACCTGATAACAACGCTCGACGCCAGCCTCAATCTTGTCGTCGACGAAGCTCGGCGCGGTCAAGGGTTTGTCGTTGAGAGGCAGCGGCATCTCTGGCGGGCGAACCCCACCGGCCTCACCAGGATCCGGCGACTTGCTCACCGCGTAGATGTTGTACGACGGCAGCACGGGCAGCAGCATGCCGCGAGACGTGACGGGCAACAGAAGATCGGCGACCGGCTGCCCGACAGCCACGGCGGCGCGTGCCGGCGGATCCCAGGAAATCTCGAGCGTCTTCTCCTTCAGCTCGAACCGAGGCGTGCCGGGCGGCGGCGGCGGCTCGTCGAACGCGACCGCAAATCGTGGTGCCGGGTTTCCGCGCCGGCCGCTGTGATTCACCGTGTAGGCCAGGTAGAAGCGTCGCGGCCTGGCCTCGAACACCGGTCCGACAGCCGGCAGCTCCAGCCTTGATCCCTGTGACGGTTCGTCGGTCTTCGCGATCGGCGGCGGAATCAATCTCCCGGGGAGCGGCGTGAGCGTCATGGACTCCGGCGTCAGCACGTCGGTGATCGTGACGATGGCCCCCTGGTCGACGCCGGGCTCGGGAGGTTTCTCCTTCTTCGGCTTCTTGGTTGCGGCCGGCTTTCCGCCGGCATCGCGATCCTCGTCGGGATCGGGCGGCCGCCGCACCGGCATCTCCGACACGAGCGTCATGTCGCGAACGTGGAGCCCCTCGATCTCCTTCACCGCGGTGTACGCGTACACCTCGATGCGGCTGAGGTCGGCTGGCGTTGTGTTGTCGGTGTTGCTGGCGGGCACCGTAAAGCGGAGATACACGGTGTCGCCGGATCGGCGGGCCGTGAAGTCTGAGAGCGGGGCCGGCGTCCTGACGATCGGCGCCAATGGAGGCCCCTTCTTGCCGCACGCGGCTGGCAGCAGCCCGACCGCCAACAGGACGAGCGCAGTCTGAGCCGGGCGCCAACCGGCCGCTCCGGCCGTGGAACGGGACGCCCTGACATGTCGCGGCATCGGCGTGGGTCTCACAGGATGTACCGGCTCAGATCCTCGTTCTTCACGATGTCCACGAGCATGTGGTCAACGTAACCGGCATCAATCGTAATCGATTTCTCCACGCGGTCAGGCCCTTCGAACGAAATGACGTCGAGCAGCTTCTCCATAACGGTGTGGAGCCGGCGGGCGCCGATGTTCTCGGTCCGATCGTTGACAATCGCCGCCAGTTCGGCGATGCGCTCGATCGCATCGTCAGTGAAGGCGAGCGTCAGCCCCTCGGTGGCCAGCAGCGCGATGTACTGCGTGATGAGCGCATGGCGCGGTTCGCGCAGGATCCGGACGAACTCGTCGCGCCCGAGCGGTTCGAGTTCCACACGGATCGGGAACCGGCCCTGCAGTTCCGGAATCAGGTCGGACGGCTTCGAGACATGGAAGGCGCCGGCAGCGATGAACAGGATGTGATCGGTCCGCGCCATGCCGTGCTTGGTGTTGACGGTGGTGCCTTCGACAATGGGCAGGATGTCGCGCTGCACGCCCTCGCGACTGACATCCGGGCCGTGGCCCCCTTCGCGCCCCGCGATCTTGTCGATCTCGTCGACGAAGATGATGCCGCTCTGCTCGACACGTTCGATGGCCGTGCGCGCAACTGTCTCCATGTCCACCAGTTTCTGCTGCTCCTCCTGGATGAGATGCGCCCGCGCGTCCGGCACCTTCATCGTGTTGCTGCGGTTGCGCCCCTGGAACAGGCCCGGCAGCATGTCCTTGAGATTGAGGCCGATCTCCTCCATCGACGATCCGCCGACCACCTGCATCATCGGCAGGCTCTGTTCGCGAAATTCCAGCTCGACGGTGCGCTCGTCGAGCTTGCCCTCCCGCAACTGCGCCCGCAGCCACTCGCGCGTCTGGCCCGCGTGTTCGTGTCTCGCCGCCGCGTCGTCGCCGGGCGTCGGGGGACGGGGCGGCAGCAGCAGGTCCAGCAGCCGCTCCTCGGCGCGCTCTTCGGCCATCGCCTGCACGTCGCGATACCGCTCGTCGCGCACCATGCCGACCGCGATCTCGACCAGGTCGCGGATCATCGATTCGACGTCGCGACCGACGTACCCCACCTCGGTGAACCGCGAGGCCTCGACCTTGAGAAACGGCGACTGCGCCAGGCGCGCCAGCCGCCGCGCGATCTCGGTCTTGCCCACGCCGGTCGGGCCGATCATGAGGATGTTTTTCGGCATCACCTCGTCGGCCAGTTCCTTCGGCAGATGCTGGCGCCGGAGCCTGTTCCTCAGGGCAATCGCGACGGCGCGTTTCGCCTGGTGCTGACCGACGACGTACTTGTCGAGCTCGGCGACGATCTGGCGCGGGGTCATGGCCGACCCGAAGGGACTGAGCGATGACGGCAGGTGGATGGGCATGGGGCTAGGAACTCGCAACCGGCTGCTGGAGGGTGAGCGTCAACTCTTCGATCGTGAACTGATTGTTCGTGTAGATGCAGATTTCGGCGGTCAGCGCCATCGCGATCTCCGCGATCTTCCTCGCGTCAAACGACGTGTTGCGCGCGAGCGCTCTTGCCGCGGCCACCGCATACATCCCGCCCGCCCCGATACCCACGATGCCATCGTCCGGCTCGATCAGATCGCCGGTGCCGGAGAGGAGGAACGTCGATCTCTGATCCGCGACCGTCAGCATCGCCTCGAGGCGCCGGAGCGCCCGATCGGTGCGCCAGTCTTTCGCCAGCTCGACGGCCGAACGTTCGAGGTTGCCGCGATACTGATCGAGCTTAGCCTCGAAACGGGAAAAAAGGGCGAACGAATCGGCGGCCGACCCGGCAAATCCCGCGAGCACGCGGTCGTTGTAGAGCCGGCGGATCTTGCGCGCGCCGTGCTTGACCACGGTCTGGCCGAGGGTCACCTGGCCGTCGCTGGCCATCACTACGCGATCCTGGTGACGGACCGTGAGAATTGTCGTCGCGTGAAACATGGCTGGCCAACCTTCGGATGGGACGTGGGAATCGCGCGTTGAGGGGGTCGGTCGTCTCTCTGGCGGCAGTCTATCGGACGGCCGAAAATACTGTCAAGAAAACCGGACGGCGGATGGCGCCATTCTGACCCCAGGACTGGACATTCTGACGGCGGAGGCGTAGATTCTGGAGAGATCCAGTCGGGCCTGCCTGGCAGTGGAGTTGCTTGCGCAGTAGTTGGGCGGCGCTGGACAGTCTGCCGTCCGTCCCCGCAAAGGAGCGCATCATGACTAGGCTCAATTCCGGCGTCATCATCCTGGTGGCGGCAGCGTCGTTGCTCGCCATGCCGGCAGGCAGCGCATTCGCCCAGGAAAACAACCCCAAGACGGGGGGTGGCGGCGGAGGCGGCGGCGACCGCGGCACGCCAACACCAGGCGTATCCAACGTGGGTACCGGCGGCCCTGGCAGCGCAGCCGGTTCAGCCGGTGGTGCGATGGCGTCACCATCCGGCGGCAACTGGGGCTCCAGCTCGGGCGGTAATTCGGGCGGCAATTCGGGCAGCGGCAGCATGCCGGGGACCTACAACGGCTCGCCGACCGCCGCCTATGGCGATCCTCGTCGTTCCGCCAATCCGCGCGATTCACTGGCGGGCACGGTTCCCACGACCCAGGCCTCACCGTGGTTCTCCCGGCCGCGCGGGGACAGTCCCGCCACCGGCACGGCGACCGCACGCCCGACGCCGCCCGCTGGCACCGGAGGGCCCGGCCTGCCCAATGGCGGTAATTCCCCATCTGGGCCGTACTACGGGTACTACCCGGGCTACGGATCCAATGGCTACTACGGGAACTACGGCTGGGGCTTCCCGTTTGGGTGGGGCGCCTTCGGCTGGGGCTACTACTCGTACTACTACGACCCGTTCTGGTCGGGCTATGGCTATGGTGGCTATGGCTATGGCAGTGATTACGGCGGCGGATACGGGTGGAGTACGCCCAGCGGATACGCGCAGCAGCAGCGCCCGACGGGCAGCATCAAGCTCAAGGTGAAACCGGCGAACGCCGCCGTGTACGTCGACGGCTTCTACTCGGGACGGGTGGATGATTTCGACAGCGCCCTCCAGAAGCTGCGGCTCGAGCCGGGGCCCCACAAGATCGAGATTTCGGCGCCGGGGTACAAGTCGCTCTCGTTCGAGGTGAACATCCGCGTTGGCGAAAACATCAACTTCCAGGGCCAGCTCGAGATCATCAGGTAGCAGACACCTCGTGCTTCGACTGGTCGCCGCGCTGTCGGCCGTTTACGACCTCCTCATCGGGGCCGCCTTGCTTGCGGGGCGGCCTCTTCTTGTACAGATGTTCGGCGTGCCGGCTCCCGTTCCGCCTGTCCATGCGGATTTGAACGGGCTGTTTGCGCTGGCCATCGGCGTGGGGTACGTGCTGCCGTACCGCGACCCGGAGCGGTATCGCGCGTATCTGTGGCTGATGGGGCCGGGCTTGAAAGGCGCCGGGGCGATCCTGTTCGTGCTCGATTACCTGCTGCGCGGATCGCCGGCGTCGTTCCTGCTGTTCGCCGTGGGAGACGGGTCGCTCGCCCTGCTGACGCTCTGGGCGCTGCTCCGATCGAAAACGGGTCGGACCTGATTTCCGCAGCGTGGGGGCGGGTTAGATTTCTGCCGCGTCTCCGGAAAATAGCATCGTAATCGGCCCGCTCCCGCAAATCGTCCCAAAGAAACACGTTGGT
>Ga0315273_10000903_pt1 | contig 32361 bp, 17 predicted proteins | sample YL17G02_0_MG_FD_205753 | JGI IMG/M metagenome (GOLD analysis project Ga0315273, IMG submission 205753) | Sediment microbial communities from Yellowstone Lake, YNP, Wyoming, USA - YL17G02_0 | ecosystem: Environmental > Aquatic > Freshwater > Lake > Sediment | place: USA: Wyoming | collected...
AGCCTTGATAACACACTCATGGCAACATTATCTAATGGCTTATATATTATTCCTCCTATCATTACTGCTCTTGTTCTTAACCATTCTGTGGTATTCTTAATAGGACTAACAATAAAGTTGACATTAGTAACTAATTGAATATCTTTATCGATAGTTGGGTCAAATCCGTTATATGGAATTCCGTATGGCATATATCCGGAAGTTCCTGTATTTTTTTCGCCTGGAACATTTATATTATCTACACTATAAGAATGGCTACCTGAAGAATCTACAATAGTTTTTTCATTAATAGTTGACGCCGTTAAGCTTGATTCTCGTTCTTTTTGAACTTTAGTAACACTATTTTTCACCATCCTATCAAAGAATGATCGATAACTAGCCATAAATGAATCTAATGGATTTGGTAATGATTGTAGTGGCATCCTTGTACCTTTGAATATAGTTTCAATTCCTGATGTTTTAATATTATGGGTTACTTCCGTAATCCAATATGACCCCTTAAACAATGGTATGTTTTTTAAATAAAAGTACATTGTTGGTTGTATCATTACATTTCCCATACAAGATACCTGACATTGATATGAAGATTGTCTATATATATCAAATAATCCTATATCAACTTGAGCAGTACTGGATCCACTTTCGCTTCGTCCTAATCTGTCTAACACTATAAAAGATTCTGACGTATTTTTTATTGATGTCTGATCCAATTCCACACCTTTAAAAATAGACTGATTTTGATCACCAAAACTCACCTCAAACGCAACAACTCTATTTGATTTACTAATATCGGTTTTACTAAAAATACCGTCATCAATAAGAATGGGATTATTATGAGTATCCCCAACATTACATCCATCATCTGGAAATTTATTTCTTTTACTAATTTCAGACATTTCCGGATGTTTCGATGTTGGCCCTATATATTGTAATATGATCTTTGGAGAAGAGTCCACATAATCAACTTCTAAGAACGACCCAAACATAATTTGAGCGACATTTTTAGATGGTAATGATTTTCTTCCAGTTGAAGATCCATTAGCACTGTAAAAATTAACATATGCTGGTAATGCTCTAATATCAAACCCAGTATCTTGTACTAAAAGACTAATTGCGCTAAATAAATTAATTTTTTCATTACCTTTTGCTGTTAGTCTTGTTAATTTTTCCATATCAATATAAACAGAATCTCCGATATCTCTATTCGCTTTATCCAAGAATAAAAATTCTTCCATTAATGTTCTTTGACCTATCGAATTACCTGCAGTCCATTTATCATTAAATGATTTGAACATATTATATAATTCTAATTTGATAATATCATCACCATATCCTCTTTTTTTATTTAATTTATCAGGTTTTGATGCGTTTAACTCTTTTTGTATTCGATATATTAATTTATCTAAAAATAATCTTAATCTATCTTCAGGCCCGCTAACTATTGTTGAATCGATTTTGGATGATGTTGGCGATATAATCGTGTTATTTAAATATGTGATAAATTCCGATTTTGTTGGGTTTTGTCCTGTTGCCCTCAATCCAGCATATGGATAGATTAAAAATCTAAATTGTTTTATATTGTCCTCATTTAACTCAATATTATTTAACTGAAAGAAATCTTGATAGTATCCGTCTAAATCTTCTCCCAAGTAAAGGTTGATATTATCCAAATTACCTGCAACTTGAGATGAATCAAATTCATTTAAATCAAAATGTGTTGGATCATTACTTGTAAATCCTGTTAAAAGATAGTTATCAATTTCCCTAGGATTAGCTAATGAAATTTTTATAAGGCTATCACTCGACAACATATTACATGTTATATCTGATAAACTAGTTGTTTGTTTTTCTTTAATTTTGGTTATAAGTCCATTAATATCTGTTGGATCTGAGTTATTTTTCGGAATCGAAACAATACTCTTTAATAAATCTTGAAATGTTGAATTTTGTACATCATATATTTTATATGCGGTTTCTTCATTAAGATTTTCACTTGCAAAATCCAAGAACGCAGCTTCAAATACGTCTAAAATATCTGGCTTGAATGTTGCAATTAAATCAATCACTTTTTTATAATTCGTTGATAATGAATATGTACCTGTTGATCCTGTTGATTTAAAATATTCGTATGTCGATGGAAATGTATATGAAGAGTAGTCAACATAATTTGGAGTATATGTCGTTCCGATATTCCATAAGATTCTAAAATTCTCTTGTTCCGCATCGATAAATTCAGATCCATCAATGTCGTTATATCCATTACATGGTAATAATGTGTATGTTGTTATACCTGTCGAGGCATTAATGAAACTTGCCCACGCATTTGCCCCATGAGCAATTCTATAATTTGTATTAATTATACCATTACTTATTGCGGTAGAATAACTACTTGGCCCCGTTACTTGGTCAAAAAAACCATAATCGTTAACTATTTTATGAAACACATTTTCATAATAAGGATGAAATCCCACATCACTATTTGTGCTTCTGTCTACTGTTATACCTGACATTGTAGTGTATGTTCTACCAGATACGTTGTCAAAAAATAAATCTCCATCAATTCGTGTAGTCACATTTTGAATGATATCGACGCCATCATTAATATATTTTTTATATCTGTGATATATTGATCCCCATTTTATCATCAAATGATATGGAATATAATGGGTTGATCCGATTTCTCTAAAAATAGATGACATTAAAGGTTGATTACCAGATGGTAATGATGTAAAAATCATTTTTTCATCTAAATCTTTAAATGGTAGGGAATTTAAAAGTAGATATGCCGACCCCACATATTTTTCAGACGGTTGAGATTTAATAAAATCATCATATAATTGTTTATGAAAATATGGGGTGTTTAAAATATGTTTATATTCGTCGCCTATTTTTATGAGATTAGTAAATAAATTAGTAGTATATCCAGATTTAACCCACATAAATGGATCAACTGGTGATGTAATAAAATCTTCAGGAGGATTAGCTTTTAAAATTCCACTTAAATTTAAACTTTTGGCGTCAAAATTTGTTGTTAAATAAGATTGATATAATGTTGAATTGAACGGATATATATCTGATCTATATGATTCAGTTTTATAATTTGATAAAAATCCCTGTAATTTTGTATATTGATCTTCATGCGTTGTTTGATTTTGAAGATTTTTTTGATATTTTTTTATAATAAAATCTTCAGATATTGCGTTTTTAATATATGGTACAGTTGGTAATTGATCTTTAAAATATGAGTATCTATCATAGGATGGCGCCATATTATAAAGTAATTGATCATAGCTTGTTATTTTTGTTTTTAACATATCTACAATATCAATATCTTCACTTATTTGAGCGCTTAAATTATCAAATTCGATACTTCCCAATTCTTGCATCACATCATTGCTGAATGGACTAAATGAAGTAACATATTTTGCTCTTTCATATATTTCATATAAGATCGATATTTGGGATTTATCACCGTAAGGTATAATTCCTGAAATATTAGTTAACATCCCAATATCTTTTTTAGATTCTTTAATTCCTGTGGCGAAAACATAATTTATATTCTCTGGATTACCTTCTTTAGTGGTTAAATTATCAGCCTTTTTTGTTGCAATTTCATAAAAATTTTCAACAAAATCAACTTCAGGCCATAAAATTGGGTCGTCGGCCTTTAATTTACCTATTAATTCTTTACTGGCGGGATATGATAAAACTAAATCTTTACTACCCGCAACTTGCGTTTTTACTTCTGGCCATGGATATATAGCATCCCCAATACTATCTGTCGATACTTCAGTAAGTTTCTTTTTTCTTTCTGGACCCTGATCAAATGCTTTGGTATGGACATCTTTCATTAATCTTATATATGTTTCAGCATTAGCAAGAAGGACTCCTATAATATTTCTAATTGTTGGTTCAAAACCAATTCCCTTATCTGGTTTTTTAATTATCTCATTCATTTTTTGTTCAATGTCGGTTTCCAATTTGTTTCTTTGTTCTACAAAATCTTTTTCAACATTGTTAATATCATCAAGTAATCCATCAATATCGATACCATATGTTCCTTGATCATTTTTATAAAAATTCTTTATATTATTAAATTGATAAAGCGATATGGGTTTAACGATAAAATTTTTATCTTTGAATATTGAATTATCTCTTCCAACCCCAAAAGTTGGGTTTTCCGCTAGTCTCTTAGCAAAACCATATATTATGAACTCAAGTGTACCTGAGATGTCCTTACCTTCAACCCATTCTAATGTATTTTTTTTATCTCCTCTCATTCTATACCAACGTACAGGTTCGGTTGAGTTATGTTGTTTTTCATTACTTGTAAAAAAATCTGTTCGTGAACTCAGATATCTATTGCTCCATGATTGAACTGAGTTATAAAATCCTTCAACTTGTTCTTCAAAATCCTTAACCCCCGCTAAAACCTTCGCATCTACAGTTTGTGCAAATACCTCATTTTCTAATATTTTATTTAACCTACCTGCAATAATAATAATTTCCCTAAGTGTTTTTACTGGAAAATCTTTTGGTAGTAATCCTTTACTGATATACTCCTGATATACTGACCTTAATACTCTATATCCTTTTGTTGATTTAGTAATCGTTACATCATAATATCCTGTTTCTTTATTATACTGGGTAGTTTCGATGTTTTCTGATAAATAAAAATACGGGGCGTTTAATACCCATTCTAATGGAATATCTGCTAGGTAAGCATATGTTGATCCTATAAATGTTGCATCGACTTCAAAATTACCATTAGCTGGATTAAACTTCGAGTTAAATTTAATCATATGAAGTCTATATCTTATTGCTTTTCCATAATATCCTTTAACTGTTAAATAAAATATTGGCCAAGGTAAATGAAAAAAAGCGGAATATGGCGAATCCCGTGGAGAATCAAATAATGTTTTTCCTCTAACATCAATAAATTTTATTGACACACTAGGTATGAAATTGGCTCCAGCTATTTTTATTGACACATTATCAATACCGAAACTCTGTCCAGATGTATCATTTTGGTTAAAATTGTCACTTGAAACATCGGTATATACCTCTGTCCATTTGGTGTCAAAATCGGTATCATATGGGGTTTTTGTTTTACCATTAGGATTTGCTTTTTTCATAAAATTCAACGTCCCCCTGGCAATAGATAATAAAGTGTTTTGATTATCCTCCGCCGCTAAAATAGTACGAGGAACTAAATCAGCTTCCAAATTAACATACATTATCAGATTTTCGGGCTCAATACTTCTTGGGGCGGCTAAACCATTGGACAAAATACTATTAGGATCGATATAAATAAGATTATTTATATCAACTTTAACTAAGATATCATTCGTGGTTTTTAAATTATTATTCCCCATAAAATAGATAAATTATACAAAATTATACATCTTCTGTTTTTTCCTCAAGAAAACGATTATAACTATACCTAACAACAGATGAATATTGTTTAAGTACCGAGGTTAAATCTTCAGTGGTTTTATATGGTAATTTAATCGTTTTCACCTTTTTAGATAAATATTAAAGAAATGATTTTTTATGTTAAATTTTTATAATATCATTTATCCTAACTATTCACCATAATATAATTTATATAAATCTACGGCTTTTTTATAATCTTGTAAAGACGGGACGAGAGGAAACGGTATCCTAAGTAAAAAATTATCTGGAATTAAAAATTCAATACCCCCAAATGATGGATTTGATTGTAATATTAACCACCCAAATAATGGGGAATTATAATATTCTTGTGATAATTTATCACATCTATCTTTAGTACGTTTATATTGAATATACTTATCTGTCGATTTGATAGGCACTTCAAGTCCTGGAACAATTTTAGCTGTTCCTTCATTAATATAATATTGATATCTGTCAAAATATTGATTATTCATATTATCTCCAATAATTTAATACGCTCTTTGTTTTATTAGAACTAGTTCTATGTACGTTCTCCAACATAGTCTTTTGCCCGTCACTAAATTCATATGTTTCATCTTGAATATTATATATTAGATTGGTACCGTTTTTTCTTGCTGGGTATTTCTTTATTCCGAAGTTCTTTAAATCAAGAGTGATTGAACTATCATCGTATGGTATCAGGAATTTTTTTAATCTTTTTTCAATATTAACTAATGTTCTTTCAGAAAAATCCAAATTATGTTTTTGATATATTAACATTAAATCATTAATGGACAATTTTAATAAAACTGAAAGGAAATATGATAAGTCGTTTGCGGATAGTGTTGAGTAGCGACTAAAGGTGTAACTTTCATCAAGATCTTCGGTAAATTTATCCTGATAATCTTTTATAAATTCAACAACGGAACTGTATTCATCATAAAATGTTGATGGATCAAATCCATTAAAGTTAACACCTGTATATTCTTTCTTTTTCATATTAATTTTACCGTCATGAATTTCTCCTGTTATAAAATTTAATTTATCAAAAAGAACTATGAGTTTATTTCGTCCTTCAATAACATTACTAAGACCGGGAGATTGTGGTAATCCATCTAATCTATCACCAATTATTTTAACCACTTCTGGTTTTATTATATCTTCCGATTTTTTCATCTGAGATGATGTTAGATCTCGATCTAATCCAAATATTGTACTAATATTTGCAGTTGCAACCTCAGATAATATTTTACCTTTAAAATCAGATACTAATATTTCTAATTCTTGTCCTGATTTATATTCACCTAGTAGTTGAATCGATTCTGTTCCACTACCAGTCTCAACATTATAATTATTTATTATCCTATATGTTGGGGATGTCATCATACTTAATATTCTTAAATCATATGAATTCAAATAAAAATTATAAAACTCTCTGTACTTCTTGAAATATCCCTGATTGTATATATATAGATCTTCTACTATTGAGGTATATTCTAAGGTATTAGTACCAAGTTTACCAATATAACCTTCGGTAATTTTCATTTCTGTTGGTGGTACTTCCTGTGAATATTGATTCGTTTTTGCGGTATAATCGGCCATCAATCCTTCTAAAAATTCTTTTGTGAATTCAGCAGCATCTTTTCCAGCGATCGTGGTTTCGGTTGATGTCGACCTTGGATCATACATTTCTGTATTTGCATAGAAATTAGATGATAATGCGTTCTGTAATTGTTCAACTGGTTTTGCCAATCCATGACCACCAATGAAACTAACTTGTAATGTGACATTGGCAATCATTGGTTGTACACCAATTCCTTCGGGGTTTATATCCCAAAGATTTTGTTCAAAATCCACATTATAATCTCTAACTATAATTTTTGAGTGATAAAAATCACCTATTCTCATAATAAGAATTGGCGGAGGACCAAATGTTGTGTTTCTCGCATTTAAATCACTTTGATCTGATCTTTCTTTAACTGGTAATGTGTCACCAGGTCTAATACATTGATGTAAAAATGTTAATCTAGCATTTAATCCTTCGGGCGTCATTGAGTGAAATGCTGGGTGGAAGTATCTTAATTTTTCTTTCAATGATGAGAATTGTGATGGAGAGTCTTCCTCAAGTTTCTTAAAATATGCACATTCAGACAGCGTCTTCATTATTATAACTTTCATTTGATCAATTGGAGGAGTTTTTTGAGCTGTTGTATTTGCTGCTGAAGTTTCCGCAACTACTGCTGCACTTTTTGGTGGAGCTGTTACTTCTGGTAATTTTTCTATCGGTGTATCTTCAGATTGAGATGTATAGTTAATTTTAACTGTTGATTCTCTACAATAGAATGTATTGGGTGCCGTTATTTTTAATTGAGTAATAACAGGATCATTAACATTACTACAATCAATCCCTCTACTATTCATACCTTGTTCTCCTGTATTTTTAGTAACTTCAATTATAAATTTTCCATCTTGATCTTCGTAACCTAATTCTTTTAAACTTATTTCAATTGGTGGCTCAACCATAGTTACAGTACTGTCAGTTATAGTTTCTTTCCATAAGATTCTGGCACTGCCGCCATCTCCGTTCTTTGAAATTTTGTTTAAAATATCTGTAATAATACTATGACTTCTTCTATATGAAAGTTTCACATTATAATTAGGTGAATGAACAGCAGATGTCGTTGATCCGATTTGTGCTTTTATTTCTTTTACTCTTTTAAGACCAATTTCATACTTTAATCCCTCTAAATCATCATTAAATGTTATATAATTACTTTCTAAACTATCAAATGCGTCTATTATTTTTTGATTAACACTATAAAACATCGAAGTAAAATCGGTTGGCTTTGTTGTTGTGTCTAACCCTGTTAAAATTTTATAATCTTTCTTCTGATCTGCTCCCCATTGTGTACTTCCCGTTAATATCATTAATCCTTGATTTAATATATTAAGATATGATGTGTCTCTGGTTGCAATATAACAATCATATAATTTTTGATAGTCGTCACTTGTATATAAATTAGTACCATCACTTGCATTAGGGGTGTCATTATAGTAATATAATTCAGTGGAAAAATTTCTTGTTTCTGTCTCATTTTTAGGAACAACGGTCTCTACTGGCACTATTGGATCTAATTTTGTTTTATTGGCTTCAACAACCTTTGAATCTTTATTTTGATTCAAATATGATTGAATTGCTATGACATCATCTGGTGTTAATGTGGTGTATTTTCTAACTAAACTATAGAAATCAACATCAACACATCCAGCAAAAAACGCATTAATATAATTGTCGGCTTCTTCATCTGACATACCTTTGAAATGACTTTTCACAAGTAAATTTAATATGCTTGGATGATCCACAATAACTTTAAATGATAACTGTCCGGTTCTCGTTGTATTACTATATGTATAAACAGGTTCAGGTCTTCCTAAAAAGGCATTTTCTTCCCATTTTGCTGAGTTATTTTCACTAACCTTTAAATCATATGGAGGAAACCACATAACTCTACCTCCATTTGGACCTCTTTCACAATATGGTAGATCACTATAACTAAATCCAGATCTATTTGATGACTTCCATGCTAAATTTTCTATAGAAAACATATATTTTTTAGCATAAAATCCAGCGCCGCCACTTTCAAATTTATTTGTTTTATTATTAAAACCACCCGGCGCCATATTTGTTGATCCATCAAATCCTCCATTTCCATTTGAATTTGGATATATGTTTATATTCCATGGCGTTGATAAAATACTACTTTCAAATTTTCTTGATGTTGTGGTTTTCTTCATCGTATCTGAATTATTCATATACGATCTATCTTTTGTCCACACTCGACAATATTCAACCCCACTTTCGGCTTTTGTAAAATTATTTACATATTTTACCGCAGATCCTCTCGATATCATAACATCACCTTCTCTAAAAATTCTACTTGTCTGATCTATAACATTAGCGACATGAGAACGAGACGCTCCGCCATCGGTAGGCATTGTTTCAAGTATTTCTTGTGTTACCCCTAAAATTGAATCTTCTCTAAATGGATAATTGGTTGATAATGTTTCATTAAATTGAGATTCTTCTGAACTATATTCATCATTATTTGTTCCTAATTTATTTTTTGATTTCGAGCTTATCCATGTTAATTTACCACCAACTCCCCCGCCTTCTCCAATATTTTTCTTCCTTGTAAATAATTCAGTCTGTACGGGATCGAACAATAAACTTAAATAATAGTTACTTCTTACAGGTCTATCATTGAAGTCGCCCATTGCGTATTTCACATCATTCCCTCTATCATCACCAATATAACCTTTTCCTTTTGGAGCTTCAAGTCCTAAAAAATTTTTAAATCCCTCCGCAAATTGATCGACATAGTTGTATAGTTTTGATGTGTTCTGTGACATCGCTGATGTTGTATAATCAGGAGCATATGTTGAATATGAAAGATTATCAAAGAGTGATGATTTTGGTCCGTTTCCCATATACTCAATGAATAAATCAGATGGTTTTCTTGTAGTTGTCGGTCTTCTTTGAATACCAAGTAATGAACCTAGCGCCCCTGTGGTATCTTGCCATATTTTTCCAAGTTCGCTTGTTGCTGTGGGCCTAAAATTTGTGGTAGGATTTTTCGGATTCGATAGGTAATCACCAGGAATTTCTACCCACGGGAATTCAACGCCACCAAGTTGCTGTAAAAAATCAATACCTTTACCAACTAAATGACTGGCAACTGAAATTTTGTTATTCTTCTCAATTAATGGTTCTTTTCCTGTTATGATGTTAATTGCAGTTGATGAATTTCCCTCTAATGCGTCGATTAATCTAACTCTACCAACTGTTGCAGTATATAAATTTTGTTGTAATCTCGCAAAAAATGGGCCTTCAGGATTTTCTTTAATATTCCAAGCTGCAAATTTCATTAATTCCGATTCAGTTTCATAACTTGATGTCGACATAATACTGACAAAACTATGATATTGTCCATTTACAAAATATGGATATAGATCGAGATTTGCTTTTCTTGGAATGGTTTCAATATATTCGGTTACTGAATAGTCGTCGGGTTTAAAAACATTTGATGTTTGTGGTTGTAATAGATCTTGTTGCCTATTGGTATCTACAGCGCCAGGATCAATATTTGACATATCACCTGTACTTTGAACGGTATAAGTGGTATTAGTAAACGATTGAGGGCCATTCGGGACTGTTAGTGTTTTACCAATAATAAAATCTCGGAATTGTTTAGTTGTATCAAAATCTAAATAACTTGGCATATTATTCTTTTAAATATAAATACAACTTAGATAAAAATATAATATCTATCGTGGCTTACTGGTCGATATAAATGATCTTGGATCTTGATTTAACATCTCATGCATTGTCATTTTTCTCATGAGATCATCATATACAACATCGCCAGCTTTAATTGTAAGGGTAACATCTTGTTTTATTCTACTTTCAGTGGGCTCTTGTTTTGTTTTTTCCTCGACTTTATTATTGACATTTGAAACATTGGCAGATCCAGCTTCGGCTAAAATTTCACCTTTTTGGTTTGTTTGTGGTAATATATGAATTTTACTAATAAGATCAGGGGCTTTACTAATTATTTTGTCCATATCATCTACTACATTATTGAGATTAACACCAGGAAAAAGCTTCTTATACACTTCTTCACCTTGTTTTCCCGCTTGAACTCTCATAAGGGCAACAATATAACTAAGATCTCTATTCATATTCTCGACAAGACTAACTTGTTCTCTGGCAATCTCGGGCATTGTTTTATCTTTAAGTAATTCTTTTTGTTCTATTAATACATCATATTGGTCTTTATTTAAACTTTCTAATGCAACTTCTTTTCCACCTAATACTTTTTGTAAATTTTCTGGAACTTCAATAACCATTCTTCCGTCTTTCATTTGTGCTAAGTTGGTTAAGAATTCTCTATCTTCATCTTTCATATTAAATCCTCTTCCCATTAAATCTGAAGCTGCCTGTGTTCTTTCCATTCCTGCTACCGCAGTTGTGGTTAATTCTTCCATACTCATACCAAATTCATCAGCCATTGCTTTAGCTCTTCTAAGATTAATTCCTGTTACTTCAAAACGCCCCTGTTCTTGATTATATGTTGCTAATGATTTAGCGGCTCCAATTATTGCGTCCTGTAATCCACCAACATCATTCGTGGCCATATACATCATTTTAATTGGATCGTTTAAAGCCCCAAACGCCCCTCCCATTACCTGTAAGTTTGCCACCATACTCAATGCATTTTCGGGGTCCCATACTTTGTCGGCTACTTTAGTTACTGCGTCCATATTCATTCTAAATTCTATGGATTTCTGCACCATTCTATTTAATCCCTCCACACCCCCCTTAAAACCATATGAGTTTAAATTTTTTAAATTTTCATCAATCAATTTTGTGGTTGATCTAGCATTTAATCCTAATCCCATAGATTTTATACCCATTTTTTCAACAACTAACGCCATATCTTTAACACCCATACCCACCTTTTCAAAATTTCCAGCCATTTTAGCCATATCTTTCATCCCATCAGTGAATTTACTAGCTAATGCCATTTCATTCATAGTATCACTACTAAGTAACTTAAATTTTCCTGAGTTAGCCACTAATTCAATGACACTATCTGATAATTCCTGAAAACTAATTCCTAATTTTATTGCAGGAGGCCCAGATTTGGTTATTTCATCCCTAAATCCTTTTGAAAGACCCTCTAACATGCCTGTTTTAGTGTTAAGATTTGTTAAAAGTTCATTCTGTTGTGTTAAATGTAAAACTAATTCCATACCCATATCGGACGCAAAATCTTTGGCGATTTGTCCAATACTTTTCATCTTATTTTCCTTGGTTAAAAATATGTCCGCAACTGAATCAAGGGTTTTAAATTCTCTTTCTTTAAATTCCCCTTCTCGACCCATTCCATATTGAGTCTGTAATCCTGTTCTTAACCACCCCGCAACATTTGTTGGAGCAGTTCCAAGATTTGGCCCCCCACTACCGCCGCCAACAGATCCTCCACCTTTTTTCCCGGTTCTTTTCATTGCGTTTCTTACATCATCAACATCAAGACTACGATATGAAAGATATTTCGGGCCTGTAATTGCTCCACTAGTTGGACCGTTTTGTCTCTCCCATTCCTTTTCAAAGGTGTCTATATCAATTTTAGCGGCTTCTATTAATTTTATATCATCCATATAACATAAATAGATTATTTTGAATTTTCTAATTCACTTAAATATTCTATAAAATATCTTCGAACAAATATTGGCATAGAGATAACATCGGAATAACTAAATTTTCGATTTACTAAATATAGAATTTCATCTAATTGACCTTTTCTATATTCCGAAGAAAGGGCGAAAAAATTCCGCCCCGAATCCAATTGCGACTTGGATAGTTTCCTTTGAGGGGGTTTCTATTGTTTGGGTTAGGTTTAACCCTGGTTTATTATCATCAATAAATTTTCTGAATTCCTGTGAATCGGTGATAGGCATCTTATTATTTATAAAACTATATATTTCCATCGGATTTTTATTACCATTAATGGATTTAATATGCATTTCGAGTCTTTTTGTTACGGTTGGAGCAACTCCTTCTCCTTTCCAACTATTTTTCATAGTATCAAGTTCTTCCTCTTGTTTTTGCGTTAAAAACTTAAAAGTAACATTAATTCCGCTTTTCTTCAAAAAATATTGATATTCCCCATTTGAATCTTCCACCAAATTAAAATCTTTTAATTTTAATATTGATAAATCAACGACCGCATCAAATTTTTCATTAGTTTTAGGGTCAGTTAAATTTTTTATGTGATATTCAGTACCAAATGATGTGTTTCTTAAAAATATTAATATCGCCTGTCGATCCTCTTCAATTATATCTTCAGCCTGTATATCTTTATCCAAAACTTTTCGTCTTAATAATTCCATAATAATTCCACCAGTTGCAATTAAATTTGATGATGTTAATATATTTTCATCAGCAGCGGTCAAATAAGCCACTCTAACAGACTTTTTCTTACCTGGGTAATGTATTCCTCTACTTGGTAGTTCAACCACATCATAAGCAATGGTTGGGTCAATTCTAAATTCTTCCATATCTTTTTTATTATAAGTATAATATAAATAATTTTTTCATTAATGTACATTGTATTCCCATCTTATATGTCCACAATCATAAATTCTATATATTTTTCTATCGAACATAATTTCTTTTTCTGTTTTATTCTTATCATATCCCTCTTTAACTAACACTGATTTTCTGAAATTAAATCTATGATATCTAAGTCCATTAATTACATACCAATAATTTGGAGCAGATTGTGAAATTCTTTTAAATCCCAGTGTTTCATATATATTTCCATTAAAAAGTCTTATATCTGAATATGATATTATTTTAACTGGTGAATAGGTTTTTATAAAATAATTAAAAAGTCTGCTCGCTCCGCCAATTACATTTGTATTAATTCGGTTACTAAATCGTGTAAGTTCCCATTCATCACTTTTCCCTCCCATTATTATCCTTCCTTTAGAAAATGTCATTACTGATATTAATTCATCATTATAATATAATCCAATTCTTACTTTAGAATTAACATTTCCTTGAATATGATTTTCATTAAGAAACAATTTATTTGTTTTTGAATCAATTTCTTTTATAATACATTTTCTTCCAAAAATGGTGTTATCTGTTTTCTTTAACCTATTTTTTAAAATCGATTTAATGATTTCTTTTCTTCTTATCCATTCGTCTTCAAATATGTGAATTAATTCTATGTTTTTTTCTTGACATCCGATTGTTTTCTTTAAATGATAGTCTGATGGTAAAAATAATTCATTATGCCAATATGTTCCATCAAATTCAATGGCCAATTTATGTTCGGGTATAAAAACATCTAATTCCCTCTTACCTAGTATCAATTTGTCTGATGTCTTATGTGTAACTAATATGAATTTCAAAAAATCACTTAATTCCTTCTCATATCCACTTCTACTTGATTGACCAATTGGATTACATACCGGACATATCTCGTAATTTCTTTTATTTCGCTCATATAATAATTGTTTTGTTATTTCACTTTCTTTACCACATTTATCACACTTAATCGTAACCATTAATTTACCAATATGAATAAAATTAATATTTGGGTATAATGATTTATAATTTGTGATAATTTTATTATGATAGTTATTTGAATTCGAATAATTATCAACGCCATATTTTCTACTACATGTTATTTTATATTGTTCCCAATTGTTATATTTTTCATTATTATATCTCTCCATTCGTGTTTTTTTTGATTTTTCCACATTAACATAGTTTTCATTTCCATATCTAATTAATTTAGTTTCACGTTGTTTTTTTATAAAATCCTTATGTTGGGGATAAAACTCCACTCCATATTTTTTTTTAAAGGTTTTACTTTGCCGATTACTCATTTCTTCTTTGTTCGAATTTATACATTCCAATGAACAAAACTCACCATATGGTTTATCAAATCTATTTCTAAATTTAATTTCTTTACCACATGTTATACATTTTGGTCTTTCCGTTAAATTATTGTAATAGAACCATATTTTTTCCATAAAATTCAATTCTATGTTTAATTTCTCTGAATAGTTGAGAATTTCTAAATAAGTTGTGGGTTGATTTTTACTAAACCATTTCTCCTTTGTTTTATGCCCTGATTTATTATCTATTGTAAAAAAAGAAAAATCCATATATTCATATTTTATTATAAATATACGGATTTTATTTTAGGATGTCAAGGATATGTAAAAATATTTAATATTAAATATCTAATTATTTGATTGTCAATAAATTAGTATATTTGTATACAACGATCCATACGAAGCGACGCACTAATGTCGGCTAGTTTATCATCTGAATAGTCAAGAGAACCAAAGTCCAAATTTGTTAAAAATGTACCTTGAAGAACCCATTTCTCAACTACAACTCCTGTCGGATCAAGCATTTCCAATTCTACATCTTTCTTATATCCAGCAGCATACCCCATTCTACCTGTAACTGATTCAGCGTGTAGCCTAAACCATTCCATGAGTGCCTGTGAAGCTGACGGCCCAATCGGATCTCTGAATACTACTTTAAGTTCCTCCCAGTTAAATCTACCAGCAACATAAGTTGATGTGTTTAGAAACTGAATTTCAACTGGATTTATTTTAGCTACTGGTCTAGCCGCGGATGTAACATACCATTCATTGATTCCCAAACTTGAAGGAAATCTAAGTATAAATCGGTTTTTTCTCTTCGGTTCATAAGGAACCGGCATCTTCATTAGTAAATCTGCCATAATTTTCGTATATTTATATATTGATAAATATATGACTATGGAAAAAAGTAAAAAAGAATTAAAAATTTTTTTATTAGAAAATAATAAAAGTGGATATAAAACAAAAGAAAATTATATTAGTACTAATTTTCCAACATTTTTTTTAAGTTTAAAATCGTTTGTTAAAAGACATAAATTACAAAATATTCAATTTAAAGAACAATTATTTTTATTTTTGAATGATCTTAATGATATGCCTGTATGTCTAACCTGCGGTAAGAGATTAAAATTTAAAAGATCAATTAAAGAAGGATATGGTACTTATTGTTCAATTATATGTGCAAATAAATCCGAAAAACATATTAATAATATAAAATCAACCAATATTAAAAGATATGGAGGCGTCGCTCCATGTAGTTCTTCCGATGTGATGAAAAAAATGTCGGACACAAATTTTAAAAATTATGGAGTATATAATTTTTTTGAGAAAAAAGATATTATTCAAAAAAAAATATTTGAAAAATATGGAAATTCAATTATGACAAAAACCGATTATTATAAAAAAATAATGAAAGAAAAATATGAGAAAAAATATGAGAATGATAAAATAATAAAAAATGATAAAGAAATTATGTTCCACTGTGATATTTGTGATGAAGATTCAATTCATGAATATAATTCATTTAACTATAGACAAAGAAATAATATTTCACTTTGTAAAATATGCGTCCCTCCGTATCAATCTATGATTGAAGAAGAACTTGAAAATTTCTTGGTTGATAATGGATATGATTTTAAAAAACATGACAGAATTACAATTATGCCCAAGGAAATTGACTTTTTTATAAAAGATAAAAAAATTGGAATAGAGATAAATGGACTATATTACCATAGTGAAAAATTTATATTGGATAAAAATTATCATAGAAATAAGTGGATATCTTCAGAAAAAGAAGGAATTCATTTATTTCAAATATGGGAAGATGAATGGAAATTCAAAAAAGAAATTGTTAAAAATATAATTAAAAACAGAATATCCGGAACTAATGAAAAAATATGGGGAAGAAAATGTGAAATAAAATTAATTGATAATGACGTTTATAAATCTTTTATTGAAAATCATCACATACAAGGATATGCTCCATCAAAAATTAAGCTTGGATTATTTTTTAAAAATGAACTGATACAAATAATGTCATTTTCAGGTAATAGAAAATCGATGGGCAGTATAAAAAAAGAAGGAGAATATGAAATGATAAGGTTATGTACAAAATCAGGGATAAATGTAGTGGGTGGATCTGAAAAATTACTAACCTGTTTTGAGAAGATATTTAAACCTCTTAAAATCACTAGCTATTGTGATGTTCGATATTTTACAGGAAAAACATACCATAAAATGGGATTTGAACTTAAAGAAATAACAAAGCCTAATTATTTTTATCTTAAACCTAATGAAATTAAAAGATATCAACGATTTAACTTCAGGAAAGATAAACTTGTTAAAATGGGATTTTCAAAATTAAAAACAGAACATGAAATAACAAAAGAATTAGGATATCTAAGATTATGGGATTGTGGAAATAAAAAATTTATTAAAATTTACAAAAAAGTTTGATTTCGTTAATTTTTTTCATAAATTTCACACTGCCCCCAGTATATCTGGATGTTTATTCTACTAGTGAAAAATAAAGAATTAAAAAATATTTTTAATTTATTTGACTTTTTCAAAAAAATTTCGTATATTTATGGACCCCAGTTCCAGTAAGAGCAGATCCAGAAAAAATGGTCCAAACTTCTATACTAAGGTCCAATAATATTAAAAGAATCCAAAATTAAGAAAATTAAAAATTACTAGAATAAATACTAGTATGGTCCTGGGTGAATTTTTTCAAATAAAAAGGGCAGTGTTCCACCCTCTCTATTTGTTACCTGAAAGTTTATATTTCTACGACGATATTATAACATCATTTCAAACTTCATAGATCCGCAATCCCATATTCTATCAAATCCTTTTTCTTGCATTATTTCCCATTCTGTTTTATCAGGTGAAAATCCTTCTTTTATGAGAACATCTTTTCTAAATGTAAATCTATGAAATCTATGAAGAAAATCTTTTGTATTTACATACCAGTAATTAGGTGGAGTCTGGTGAATAAATTTAAATCCGTTCTTATAGTAAATAGTGTCTTCAGGAATGATTCCAGACCACCTGGAATCAGCATACGTAATAATCTTAGATGGATTATATCCTTTAATAAAATATTTCAACAGACGTGAAAATCCCCCGACAATATTTGTATTTATTTTACCAGCAAATCTCAGGAGTTCATACTCATCAGTTATTGATGTATTACCCAAAGAGTTTCTTTTCTTCCCAAACGTTATAACAGTAATTAATTTGTCATTTAGATATAATCCCAGTCTAACTTTATCAACTGAATCTCCCTGTAAATGATTTTTTTCTAAGAATATCTTTGAATCTGTTTTAGATATTTCTTTTATTACACATTTTCGGGCAAAAATTTTATTTTCGGTTATACCAAGGATGTTTTTAATTCGGGAAAAAACAATTTCTTTTTTTAATAATAATTCATCTTCAAAAATTTGTAATAATTTAATTTTCACATTTGTGGCAATCATTAGTTTTTCAAAATGATAAGTTTTGTCTTTCTCTCCATATATTTCAGAGTGATGATAATTTCCATTTAATTCTATTCCTAAATTATAGTCAGTTAAAAATAAATCAATTTCTTTTCCATTTAACAATGTTCGATTATTATCTAAATGTTTTATTCCTAGTTCATTTATAAAATCTCGAAAAATTTCTTCCAATTTAGAGTTTTTCGTTATTGGAAAGCATTTTCTACAAATTGGTATTTTACCGCTACCCAATAATGTGCTTGAAAAAACATTATCACATTTTAAACATTTAAAATTATATGGACGAGAAGTATTTCCATCTTTATTATTTATATAATCATCAAGTAAATCTAAATTATAACTCTTTAGTTTTGGGATTAAACAAAGTAAATGATTCTCTCGAAAAGTGGTTTTTAATTTTTCAACAAAAGGAGGAAAGTACATAGGGTGAGAAACGCCATATTTTTCTTTAAAATTTTTTCTACATTTTTTTTGAAATTCATCTAACTCAAATAAACTTTTAACCCCATATTTTTCAATTATTACCTTTTTCGAGTTTTTTATTCTTTTGTCTTTATTTTCTTGAATTAGATTCCATTTTAATCTGCATTCATCAGAGCATAATGTTCGTTCATGTTTTTTTCTTTCTGTAAATTCACTTCCACATTGTAAACATATCCTTTGTTCTCTTACAGAAGGGTCTTTTTTGTTACCTAATAAATTGTTTTTTCTAGCGTATTCAAAATAACATGTTCTATTACAAAATTTTTTATCTCGATGTTTAAAATTAGTAGTAAACATTTTGTTACAATTTTCACATTTTAATTCTATTTTCATAAGTGGTAAAATTTTAATATTATTAACAAGAACCTCTCTTCTTATAAATATACATAAAATAAAAATAATAAACAACAAAAAACCCCGAAAATTCGGGGTTTCTAACTTTAAATTAACAACTTACGATTAAATATTTTCAAAAGAAGCTCCTGTTGGAGTGATAATAAACTCAATATCAATGAATTCGAGACTTCTCGTTGGTTTTATGTAAATTTTACCCCTGAGAGTATTCTGATCAATATCTTCGGGGTCATTTGAAACTACCAGACGGAAATCGTACAATCCTCTTTCTTTTTTGATTGCTTCGAGGATCGGATTAACCAATCTTGTAAATTCATTTCTTACCTGTTCGTCATTCTGTTCGAAAAGTAACCTGACAGCAACTGCTGAAATAAGTTTTCTTGCTCTCAATAGTAATCTTCTGACATTGATTCTGTCCAAAGCCGATTCTCTAACCTGAAGAGTTTTATTTCCCCAAATGATTGGGCCTGTATCAGAAAATGTAGCAATTGGGTTAATTCTTGCCTTATAAAGACCATCTCTTTCATCAAGGGTCAATTTTTTAACCGCTTTGATAGCGTTTACAAGTCCTCTCGAATAACCAGCTACTGCGAACCAAGGATAGGATACATTGTCAGTTAAAGCTATGTTTCTGACAACTTCCCCTGTTGGTGGGATGAATAGTTGTGTTGAATTATCATTGTCTCTAACCTGTATCCAAGGCCAGTATACGGCTGAATAGTTAGAGTCCAATCCGATTGTGTCTATCATACCAATAATTTCTTTAGCGGTGTCAATATTTGGTGAAGCAATAATATAAAGTGAATCCGCTCTTTCAGTTTCAACCATATCAATCGCCTGTTCTGTTAAGGAAGAATGATCGTAGAAGTTAAGTCCAGGTGTCGCAAAGATATTAATGTCAACAGCTTCCGGATTGGCGAATGTTTCAATACCCGTAAGATATGCGTAGTAGTCAGAATTTCCAACATGATGGTTAAATACTCCACTATTACTGTCCCAGTTATTAACATAAGTTGTTTTACCGTAGATATATGCGTCGCTATTTGTTCTTACATTTCTGTAAATATCCCAACCGTCAAAACCACCACATACTGCAAAAGTAAATTTACGATATGCAATTAACTCCAATGGATTAGCGGTTGAATCATTAACTGGTGTTTGTCCTTCTAAATCATAAGGAGTACAGTCGTATTGATATCCTGTGATCGTGCCACCAGTTATTCCTGCGGCATTTACGGATAAATGGAATCCAGTTGTTATTGCGCTAGCGTTTTGACCTTTGAATTTAAATAAGTCACTATCGAACCCCATCTGTGATGAAAGTCCCAAAGATACTTTTTTAATTTTATCTGTTGGTAAATCATCTGGCTCACCATTGGTATATGTAACAACATCGCCAGCGGTGTAATATGAGGTTTTATACATTACATTACCCAATACTGAACTTGGAATTGTGTCAGCGGTAAATCCTTTAAATCCTGCGGGAACTGCGTCCATTGGATGTTCTTCATTCATTACCAACATAATGTATTTTGACTTCAATTCATATTTGGTATCTGATGTACCAATCTTTAAAGCTACATATCCTGGCAATTCAGGGTTCATTGTACATCTACTATATTTTTCAAGTACAACTTGATTATCGTCTTCATCATTAAAATCACGAACTAATAAATCAAATTCACCAGTTTCGAGATCGATATTCTGTATGGTAATTTTAACTTGATAGTTTGCCGCATCTCCATCGGAAACCGTAAGAACCTGAAATAATTCATCAACTTTTCCACCACGGACTTCCGAAACAACCATCGGTGATGCCGGCGTATCCCATTCATGTACGAAATCTTCACCAACAGTATGTGATATTACAGTTGTGCTTAAACCTCTTATTAATCCACGATCATTTAAAGCTGAAATTAAATATGGGTATGCTTCATAAGTATATAATGGATAATCACTATGGTTTTTATCATAAACATCAGAACCCAATACTTTTGAAATATACTTGGTTGATGATATGTCTAATGAACATGTAAATGTTTTTGTTCCGCCAGTAGTTTGAGTAGTGATAGTTGTGGTAAAGTCACTTAATGGATCAGATGCGAGGGTGCTTGACGATATAGTAAGACCTGTTGCCGCTAAAGTTAATGTGGATGGTGATGAATAATGTCCTCTTGGCCTCAAAGCCGCAACAACTAAACCATCGTATTTATTCGCCACAGCATCCTCATAAGGAAATCTCGATATGGTAAATGAATGAGATGATAAATTATATTGGAAGCCATAAGAATATATTTCAGTTATACTTGCTCCTGTTATATTGGTATAATAATTAGACCATGTAAATCCTGTGGTGTCACCAATAGGACCAACCATTTCAGAACCTCCGCCAATATATCCACTTATAACATCAGGGGGAACCAATCCAATTGTGAACCATTGTCCATCTGATGTATATGATTGCGCAGCTATCCAGTCAGTTACGCTATCTCCGTTTGTTGCGGTTTTTCCTGATAACTCAGTGTAAAAACTACTAGCAGTTAGACCTGATGGTGCTATTCCACTTTCATTAAGAGTTGTTCCCAATGATGCTACGGTATAATTAACGCCGCCTAATGTTGTAATACCAAATGTCGTTACAGGTTTATATCCAGTTAAACCAAGTACTCTTGTTACAAATAATTGATTTGATTCTTGTAAATAAGCCTTAGCCACATATGGAAGTTCATATTTTGGATTTTTAACCAAACTGCCATCTCTTTCAGGTGATGTTGGCCCAAAATATGTTTTGAACTCGTCAAAATTTGTTATTAATATAGGTTCGAAAGCGGGGCCCTTAAGCGTTTCCCCAACTAATCCCAATGTTGTAACACCAACACTTTGTGCTACAAATGTTAAATCTTTCTCAGATGTATATACACCTGGAGAAACGAATACTCTGTTTGAATTTCCCATTGATTATTATGTTAATTATTTATTTTATTCTTATTTATCATAAATATCTTTGTTTTCCCCAAAGATTTATGAATAAAAAATTTAAAAGATAGTAATTTATCCTTTTTTATCTATATTTATCTTTTACTATGAGGAGTAAGAGTAAAAATATCAAGATCAGCGAGAAGCATCATGAAATTCTTAAATCCCATTGCGAAAAAAACGGATTAAAAATGTATCGAGTTGTAGAAAAATGGATTGATGAAATCAATAGGGTTCAAAAGAAGAAGGACATATATGGAGAATAATTTTTATCTCAAATATGCAACAATAATTGAACTCTGATCTTGTAATTGATGAAGAGGATCAATTATTGTCACGATGTTATCCATATAGGTGTAAGTAATATCTTCCACTTCAACAAGACCATTGAAAGTGACATATATTACACTATGTATCACATCAACAACATCAAATGTATAAACTCCCTCGTTATATGTGAAATTTTTATATTTAAAAAATAATAGGTTACCATATGCATCTTGGAAAACATTACTTCTACCAGCGTAATAACATATCATTACTTTAGCGCCAGGGAGTGGAGCGGTAACTAATGTAATTCTCGATGTTTGTCCCAACCAAAAATAATCAATGTCAGGTCTTTGTACCTGACCGTTAACTGAAACTAAAAACAATTGTGTTATTTTTTCTCCCACACTAAATACTGTTTGAGTACCATCGGCAGTAATCACAACAGTTTTAATATCAATTGATGTGTTAATAAATTTCTTTTCGTAGTTTTTTGTATCTATAAATTCATGCAATAAAAATAATCTACTTATTGCAGGTTTAACTTCAAATTCTTCAGGGTCGATTAAGAACCCCAACATTGTAAAATCATATGTTTGTACATAAAATCTACGATTTTCTAACGCATCAATTGGTGAGCTATCACTTATTTTATCCATAACAATTGGAATATAATGTCCCTTTACGGTTGTATATGCTTGTCTGGATGAAAATTTCTGTAATACGACTTTATTAAACTTATTTAGATCTCTGAATTTATTACAAACAATAGTTACTTCGAAACTAATATCAATGGCAACAGGTTGTGGCATCTTATAGACATCGGCGCCCATTTGAGTACCATTCCATGTTGGAACTGTGGCATAATGAAATGTTCTTCTTTCTGGAATAGTTCTTTGAATAACAGGATTTGTTCCAGGTTGAACATCGGGTCTTCTTATAACCCCAATAAATGGAATTTTCATATTTCCATCATCATCGGCAAATGTCCAGTTATTGGCAATTTCACTCCATCTTTGTATTGTTAAAATTTTTGGTATAATTGGAATTTGAACACCATCAGAAATGACCTTTAAATTCGTTTTAATGAACTCCAACATTCCCATATCCAAATCGTCGTGCAAGATGGGATCTGGCATAAAAGTGTCAGATTTGGTTATTCTGTCCAATAATTCTTGCCTTCTGTCCAGTATTTCCTTTTCGGTATAAACGGAAATGTTATTTTTTCTAGGGTATGTCATTTAAATGCCTCTAAATTCATTTTCTTGTGTTGGTACACAAATTATTGTTCTATAAGATGGTTTATACCCAAAATGATGATGTTTATTATCTGCGGTAACTTTTCCATCATTTGAGACGGTATAATATCTTACTCTACTTTCACTATCAGGATACCCAATGTAATCGCCAAACCTTATATCAACCTTTAAATCCTCAAGTTGTTTTATATAAACAGATATCGTCATATTGCCAGGCTCAAGAAATCTTAAAAGACCTGTTTTATATGATTTATTTTCAGATTCAACTATTTTCACTAACCCGTTAAATTCTACAGGTGGTAATACTCTAATACTATCTTTTCCTGATTCACCATAAACATCATCAGTATCGGTTCGTGTCCTGTCAACCCGATATAAAACAAGTGTCATATTTAGGTCGCCGTGTAAATATTCCTGGCCTAGCTGTATGTGAAGGTCGAAATCATCTTCTGAGAAAAATTTGCTCAGCCTCGTTATAGGCAACTGGTTTTCCATATGTATAAATACTTTAGTTTTCCAATCTAATTATGTATATTAGATTATAATTTAAACATGGAGACAAAGATTCCCGAAATAGAGGCAAGAAACATTCTATCAACATATGAAGGAGCTAACAATCAGTTGATAGAATGGAGAACCAGGTTTTTAAACAATAAGAGCTTCAATTTAACACGCCCACAAGCTGATTATGTGTTAAAATACAATAAGATAACCCCTAAAGTTGCTAGAAAATATATTTATATTACCGTATCATTTGGGCAAAAATTAAAAGAAGAAAAATTATTTACAAAAACCATTGAAAAAATATGGTGTGAGAAATTATTATGTGAATCAGATAAGGCTTTTCACATATGGGGTAAATATTTTGATACCGAACAAAATCATTCTATTTGGTTACCAAAAGGAGCGATTATACCATCGGAAAAGAAATTAAATCGGGTCATAGATTATTCAAAATATAATGTCCGCCCACCAATGGAACATCAAAAAGTGGCAATTGAAAAACTTTTAGCTAATGATAGATTTATTTTAGCAGATGAAATGGGAGGTGGTAAAGGATTGGAAATCAATACATTACTATACTCACCAAAAGGAAAAATTAAAATTGGTGATTTAAAAATAGGTGACGAAATAATTGGATTAAATGGTAAAAAATGTAAGGTTAATGGTGTGTTTTTTCAAGGCGAAATGGATCTTTACAGAATAACATTTAATGACGGATATTCAATATTAACAGATAAAAATCATTTGTTTAAACTATCTTCACGTGGTTTTGGAAAAAATAATAAAAGCGGAAGATCAGATAGAAAAATAATATTAAGTGTTGATCAAATGATGGATAAAGATTTAAAATTAAAACAAAAAGGATGGGGATGGAATGAAAAAAGGTCATATGTCTATTCAACATATTATAAAGAAACAAATGGAAACTTGAAATGGCAAATACCAATAGTAAAACCGATAGAGTTCGATAATAATGACATCTTACCAATAGATCCATATTTTTTAGGATTAAGTCTTGGAGATGGGTATTTTAGAAAAAAAACTATTCAATTCACATGTCATAAAGACGATTATGATGAACTTTTTTATAATTTTAATTTAATTGAAACTAAAACGATAATAAAAAGGCCAAATGTGAGATTTGGATATACTAATATTGGAAATTTATTATATGAATTAAATCTTGAAAACACAAGATCCCACACTAAATTCATACCGAACATATATAAATATTCATCAATTGAAAATAGACTTTTGATACTACAAGGATTAATGGACACGGATGGTTGTTGTGCATTGAGTGAAAATAATAATTTTAAAGCAACAGAATATACAACAGTATCAGAACAATTATGCGATGATGTTATTGAAATTGTGCATTCATTAGGTGGAATTGCAAGAAAACATTCAAGAATATCTTTTTATAAAAAAAATGGTATTAGAGTGAAATGTAGAATGACATATTATGTAAATATTAAGTTGAGCAATGGAATGAACCCTTTTAAATTAAAACGAAAAGCCGAAAGATATAATGATCCACAAAAATATAAAGTTGGTAGATATATTAAAAATATTGAATTTGAAAGAAAAGGTGAATCAGTATGTATATCCGTGGATTCTCCAGATAAATTATATGTTGCGGATCATGCAATAGTTACACATAACACAACATCTTCAATAATTGCGTCATTAGAAAGTGGAGCAAAAAAAATTCTTATTGTGTGTCCAGCGTCCCTTAAAATAAATTGGCAAAAAGAAATAAAAATATATACCGATAGAAAAACATTAATTGTGGAAGGTCGTAAATGGGGATCAACCTTTGATTTTTATATAATAAATTATGATATATTAAAAAATTATCATACAACTGAAAAAAGTGAAGATAGTGATGATTATAAATTAATTATAAATGAAGGATTTGATGTAGCAATTATAGATGAGGCACATTTTTTGAGCAACGCCACAAGTAACAGGTCCAAACTATTAAACGACATTCTCGAAAAAATACCAAAAGTTTGGTTATTAACTGGAACGCCGATGACTAATAGGCCGATTAACTATTTTAATCTATTAAAAATTGTTCATTCCCCAGTTGCATCAAATTGGCAACACTATGTTAAAAGGTATTGTAAAGGATTTAGATTCAAAGCTAACGGTAGAACAATATGGAATACAAGTGGTCATAGTAATTTGGATGAATTAAGAGAAATGACAAAAAATATTGTACTACGAAGAATGAAGTCAGATATTCTTGATTTACCTGAAAAAATCATAACCCCAATATTCTTAGAATTGAAAAGCACATATTACAATGAAGAACTTGAGGAATTCATGAGAATTACAGAAGAAAATAAACATCGAACAACACTTAACATTAATACTCAGGAAGAAGAACCTGATAGAGAGAATCTTATTGCCGTTTTAGGTCGTCTTATGAAAGTTAGACAGGTTCTTGCCTTTGAAAAAATACCATATACTTGTGAATTAATCGATAAAGCCCTTGATCAGGATAAAAAAATTCTTGTCTTTACGAATTTCACAATGACATTAGATATGCTACACGAAAAATATAAGAAAAATTCTGTGGTTTTAGATGGTAGAATGACCGCAAATCAAAAAGAAGCGAGCAAAGAGAAATTTCAGAATGATCCGAAGATAAAAGTGTTCATTTTGAATATTATTGCCGGTGGCGTTGGCCATAATTTAACAGCCGCCGAAGTTGTTATTATGAACGATTTATCATTTGTTCCTGCTCATCATGCACAAAGTGAGGACAGAGCCCATAGACCAAATCAGAAAAATAGTGTTACAATATATTATCCAATATTCGAAAACACAATTGAACAAATTGTTTATAACATATTACAAAGAAAAAAGAATATCATCGACCAGGTAATGGGTGATGGTGAATATTCAGAATCTTTTGCTAAAGAGCTTATGAAGGCACTGCTTTAAGTTTCATTACAAATTTAGTGACTTTATTTAAGAAATCGTTATCTTCAACATCACCAAGAACTAGTTGAATAACAATATCACCATCCTTTTTTATTTTTTTGATACTGTTTTTTGCAGTATCATCCCTTGATTCAATTTCGAACTGAATTTGTTTCTCAAAACAATATCTGTTCAAGTCCAATAAGACATCTGTTAATTCATCGTTCACATTTCCCATAATTATCCCAAATATAAACTATTTATGTAATAAAGTAAATATGGCAACAACAGTAATAAATGCAGAGGACAGAGAAAAACTTTATACTCAGGTTTTACATCTTTTAGGAGTGCCTGTTCGCGGGATTGAATTAACAGAAGAACAATTGGACACATTTCTGGAATTGTCAATCTCTGAATATGAACAATATGTAAATGATTGGTTAATTGAGTCTCAATGGTCATCATTAGCTGGCCTCGATGTCGATAATCAATCTCTAACACGAGCGTTCACAACGAGAAATTTAGATTATCAAACACAATACACATATGCTTATTCCAAAATTGTTGGATTACAAGCTGGTGGAGATAGTGTATTGAAAAAAGATTATTTTGATTTGGTTGCAGGTCGACAAATGTATACAATTCCAGCTGGACGCGAAATAAATGAACTATTATGGTTTACACGAGCAGAATTAACGGATTCAATCATTGACCCATTCTTAGGGGGATTTGGCGGACTTGGCGGCGTTGGATTTGGTGGTGTTGGTGGATTTGCACAAGTTGGGATGTCAGGTTCATACTTTATGTTACCCGCGTTCGATCTTTTATTAAGGATGCAAGATAGAAACCTTAAAAATAGATTAATTGGGGGTGAGTTAACCTACAGAATCACAGCAGGAGAAAACGGAACAAAAAATGTTCATCTATATAATGTGCCAGGTGGTAGATTTGATTTTGGATCTGTTAAAAATAACAACTGGAAAGTTTGGTACTGGTATTACGAAACAACCAATAGGGATGATTGTCTTGCTAAAAATAAAGATATTATTAAATTACCATCCGATGTTATGACCGAAGAGTTAACATGGGTGGCATTAAACGCACCCGCTCAAAACTGGGTAAGAAAATTTCTTATAGCATATTCCAAAGAAGGTCTAGCTAGAATTTGGGGTAAATTCTCAGGTGAATTACAAGTTCCAGAGAGCTCCGTTAAATTAGATTATCAATCTTTACTTACAGAGGCAAGAGATGAAAAAGTGAAGCTAATTGAAGAATTAAAAGTGAGATTAGAAAGACTTCTTCCTGATAAATTACTTGAAAGAAAAGCAAATGAGGCTAAATTCTTAAATGAAAGTCTCAAGTATAGAGCGATGGTATATCCTATTCAAGTTATTTAATAATTTCAATTTATATTTTTTTATTTCGAAAATATTGTTTATATTTATTGTCAAGTAAGGCAAACTACGGATTTTCCGTAAGCTAATATGTCAAATTTAAAGTATAAACATGAAGGAAATAATTTCACAGAAGGTCATCGAAGACTTTCTTAACGGGGAAGATCCTGAAAAGTATATCGTTGGTATTGAGTACGATTACAAAAATAACACAATCTATAAAATCATTCAAGATCCTGAAAAAGGTAAAATCATAAAACAAGATACAATTGTACCATTTCTTTGGGTTGGAGATTTAACGGGACTCAATTTTTATCAGAATAATAAGACCCTCCAAAAGAAGAAAATGGGGGAATATGGTATCCTGATCGAATCACTCGACACATATGATGATCCCAGACTCAATAGTGGTCTTCGTTATTTAGTTAAATGTCTGAAAGGGTATACAGAACTTCTGAACTTCTTCAAACAGGGTGGAATCGATCCATGGGGCGAGAAATATAAAAAATATTTTCAAATATTAAATCCCGCTGAACAATATCTTGTACAGAAAAGAAAAAGATTATTTAAGGGTATTGACGAATATGAGGATGTACATAGGCTTGTATTTGACATTGAGACAACGGGATTAAATCCTGAAACGGATAAAATAATTATGATTGGAGTTAAAAACAATCGTGGACTTCAACACTCCATCGATGCTTTTGGTGAAAACGGGGAACAAAGATGTATTACGGAGTTTTTTAATCTTATTAGAGAGATAAAACCCACGATTATTGGTGGTTATAATTCAGCATCCTTCGATTTTCCATTTATTATGAAAAGAGCGGAGACCCTGAAGATGGATATCCAAAAATTGACACAAATTCTATCATTTACAGGAATTAAACTAAAAGAAGGAATATTAAAACTCGCAAATGAGATAGAGCCATACAATCAATATGTTATATGGGGGTTTAATATCATAGATATCTCACATTCTGTTCGTAGAGCACAGGCCATCAACTCAGAAATCAAGAGTTGGGGTCTTAAATACATCACCAAATATCTTGAAAAAGAAAAGCCAGATCGTATCTATGTGGATGGCGCGTATATTTCAAAAATTTACTTGGGCGGAGAGAGTTATTATGTAAATCCCAAAACAGGTGGATGGAGAAAGATCGGAGATCCTGGTACTGAAGGACTTTTAGAGAAATATCCAGGTAAATATGAAATATGGCCAGGAAGAAAACTTATCGAACAGTATCTCGATGATGATCTATATGAAACAATGGTGGTTGATGATTCATTTAGTCAGGCAACATTCTTATTGTCAAAATTAGTGCCAACGACATATGAAAGAATTGCCACAATGGGAACTGCAACCCTGTGGAAATTAATTATGTTAGCGTGGTCATACCAAAATAATCTTGCAATACCGGAAAAAGACGAAAAAAGAGATTTTGTGGGTGGTTTATCCAGATTATTAAGAGTTGGGTATTCAAAAGGTATCACAAAAGTTGACTTCGCGTCTCTTTATCCTGCTATTGACCTTGTAAATGATATATTTCCAACTTGTGATGTATTGGGAGCTCTAAAAGCGATGTTAAAATATTTCCGTAATATTCGTATTGGGTATAAAAGACAGAAAGAAGAATTTGAAAAAACCAATCCTGCTCTATCTGAAAAATATGATAGAAAACAATTACCGATTAAAATATTCATCAATGCGTTTTTCGGATCTCTATCAGCTCCCAAAGTTTTCCATTGGGGAGATATGAATTTAGGTGAAATGACGACATGTATTGGAAGACAAGTTCTTCGTATGATGATGATGTTTTATTTAAAGAAAGGGTACGTTCCCCTCACTCTAGATACTGATGGCGTCTGTTTCTCAGATCCAGAAGATATTAACTCCCATGTTTATACTGGTAAAGGGTTAAATGAATTAGTTGAAAAAGGTAAAGAATATCGGGGTATTTATGCCGATGTTGCGGAATTTAATGATATATTCATGAGAGGTGAAATGGGATTGGACATTGATTATACCGCCGAAGCAATGATTAATGTATCTAAAAAGAATTACATATTAAAGATGGAGAAAAAGGGTAAAATAAAAATAAAAGTAGTGGGAAATACCCTTAAATCCAAAAAATTACCACAATACATAGTTGAATTCTTAGATGATGGATTTAAATATCTATTAGATGGCGACGGATTATCTTTTATCAATTTATATTATGACTATATTGATAAACTATATAACCATCAGATTCCATTGGTTAAAATTGCCAATAAATCCCGTGTTAAACAAAGCGTTGAAGATTATAAAAAATATATAAAGAAAAAAAATAAAGGCGGATCATTCATGTCTCGTCAGGCACATATGGAACTTATTACACAAGATGAATATCCCGCATCACTTGGTGAAACAATATATTATGTTAATAATGGTACAAAAAAATCCGATGGAGATGTTCAAAAAGTTTCAAGTTATGATCAAAAATACACAAGAAAACAATTAGTTGAATATCAGGATGCTCACGAGGGAAAACTTCCACCAAAGAAATTACATATTGAAATCAATTGTTATCGAGTTTCAGAGAACGATATTCTGAATAACCCAAATATGACGGGCGAATATAATATCGAGAAATACATTGCTAATTTTAATAAACGAATTCTACCATTACTTGTGGTATTTAAACCTGAAATCAGAAATGATATCTTAATTGAGAATCCCGAAAATAAACAATATTTTACCGCATTACAATGTGAACTTGATAATGGTCATCCATTAATCCCAAAAGAGAAAAGAACAACTAAAAAAATAAAAGAATATACGGGTCTACCAGAAGCACCAAAAAAGAAAGCAGTATCTAAAAAAGGACAGGATGAAATAGAAGAAGTTATGACATTATCCGATGGTGAAGTGATATTCTGGAATCGTGTAGAAAAAGATCCATATTTTATGTATGTTGATGACAGCTTATCTCTTGTAGATCAATATTGGGTCGATTATAATAGAAAAGTTGTCAGATTAGAGGCTGAAAGTAGTAAAGTTATTGAAGAAGATGAAATTATCTCTAACGATGGTAGAGATCTGGCTTATCACGCAACCGAAGTTTAAGTAATGTTAATATAAAGTCGATCTCTTATTGGAACAATAAGTTTTGTTGTATTATTTTGATTACTGTCGGTAAATTGAATAGTGAATTTTCCTTCAAACTTGCCCATTTCTGATGTTTGTAATTCCGTAAAACGATAGATGATATAATATTCGTCTGTCGTTTGATTATATTTCTTTGTTCTTAAAGCTATAGAACAAGGGGCATTTAAAATGAACGGAATTCCTGTCTTAGTATCTGACATTTCAAATGTAATCTCGGAATTTTCCAATAATTCATTAAACGATGATTTATCATTTTTTCCATCATCGATTAATCTCATTTTTAATATGGGGTCCGTTGCCCCTTGTTTAATAAAAAAATCCATAAACTACCTTTTTTAATAATAAGGCTCCTAAATTAAATATCAAGAATTTTAGAAGTTTCATCGATTGAGCCAATTAAAATTGGTCTTATTTCATCTCCACTCCTGTAATCGTTAGTTCCTAACGATATTATTTTACACAATGGGAGCAAAAGCCCACTCATCAGCTTTGCTGTGGGTGGGTAGTTCATTGGTATCATACGTAAGTTATATTTACTAATGTGTTATTTGCAATCAGATATGCTATGTCACCATCCACACCTCCTGCATTGTTTGTTGCAAAGTAGGTAGGTACGGTTAGGGTTATTACTGCTTTTCCTGTTATACCAT